>Ga0210044_10006481_pt1 | contig 15382 bp, 16 predicted proteins | sample CryGey13umfilter_2_FD_183959 | JGI IMG/M metagenome (GOLD analysis project Ga0210044, IMG submission 183959) | Groundwater microbial communities from aquifer in Utah, USA - Crystal Geyser 4/9/14 3 um filter (SPAdes) (version 2) | ecosystem: Environmental > Aquatic > Deep subsurface >...
ATGTAATAACCTCTCTTTGAGTAAGAAGAATAATCTTGCTTTAAGAATACATAAGGGAAAACTCTTTCCCATTTGATTTTTTATTGCTTTTCCCCGTACCACAGATTATTAATCTGTGCTACAACACTTTATCGATCCATGTAATCAGCCTTAACATCCGCTACTTTATTAAGCGCTTTAGTAAATTTAGCTTTACTTGCCCTGGTGGCTCGCTCTTCTAAATATTCCTCTGTCATTAAGGCGGATACTTTTTCTGCCAATGCAGATGATACCAATTGATTTATTGAAGTATTTTCTTTCTTTGCCAAATCACGGGCTTTTTTATGTAATGATTCCGGTAATCTTAAACTAATAGTACTCATTTCATTTCTCCAATTACTGTTAAAAACTCCTTTGGAGTTATTACTTGCAAATTAAATTTATCTATTCCAATGAAGGATTTCATTCTATGCGATAATTGCCCATTAAAACAATTTGTTAAACTCTAAAAGGATTGGTTATTTTTACTTTATTAAGGATGGTTTGACCGTGTTGCAAATCTTCGCTAAATAGAAGAGTACACCCTGAATGAATTGCACCTGCGATCACTAAAGCATCATAGAACGAGTATTTATACCTGTCACTTATAGTTAATGCTGTTTTTATCTGCTCAATATCGGTTGTATGAAGGAGAAAGTTTTTCTCAAAATCTTGAAGAAGGATATTGAGTTGTTTGGTGTTAAAATTAAATTTCTTTTTTAAGATGTTACAAAATTCACTTAGCACTTGTGTGCTGATAACAGATGTATCATCATTTTGAAGAAGTTCTAATACTCTCTTTTGTTTTTTTTCTTCGGTTGAATAAAGAGAGATAAGAATATTTGTGTCTAAGAAAAATTTACCTTTCATTTGCTTCTTCTCTATTAAAGCGAAAGTTTGTTGTATCAATTTTTATTTTATTAATTGACATGAAGACTCTTTTTCTTTTCCGCTTAATAGTTATTTCCAATTCTTTTTCTCTGAAATAAAGAGGAAGAGAAATTATTTTAGCTAATTCCTCTCCTTTAATTACGGTTGTATATTCATTCGTATTCATAAAAGTCCTGCTTTAGTATTTCTATGTTTCTAAATTATAGAAACCTGGTTTAATTTACAACGGCTAAAGGAAAGACAATCTACCCTTGACAGCCAAAAGGACAGTTTACCAAACGGCTTACCGTGCTGTACCCTAAACCCATTAATTGCTTTATCACCTTTCTTTCTCGAGGAGTGGCCATTAACAACTGAGGGAATACCGCTCTGAAAAACAATTCACTACCGCTTATAGCGGAGCTGTCTGTGTTGAGCTGTTATAAGGTGTTTATTTATTCTCGTATTAATCTTTCTTGCAATAGTTTTTGCATATCTCTACGTCCATCTAAGATGCAATGAATAAAAACCACCTTCTCTATGATTTGATAAATAATACGATATGGTTTATAATTTATTTCCCGGAAATCATCTATTCCAAGCAGCCTTAATTCTAAGGGGACATGACCACGATAGGGATATTCTTGAAGGGATGAACATTTCTCCTGTAATTTTGAGTATAATTTTTCAGCTTTTTCTTCCGAATCATTGAAAAATACATATTGATAGATTTCAAATAAATCTTCCTCAGCGGAAGAGACGATATTAACTTTGAACTTCACGTTGTTCCCGTTTAAAATCTTCTTTACGATTTCGAATATTGTTAAACGATTTTTCTAAAGTTTTATAATTACCCTTTTTTATTTCTCTTCCACTCAAGGCAAGAATTTTTAGTAAAGCAATGCTCTCTTGTGTCTTTTCATAAACTTTAACATCTTGAAGAATTACTTTTGCTTCACCGTTATGTGTAATAATTAATGTTTTCCGATTTTCCGCAACATCCCGGATCACTTCAGAAGCATGTGTTTTTAAATAACTTATTGGCTTTACCGCTTCACTAAATTTCATTCTGTTCCCTTTCTTTTTACGACTACAATATAGCCCTTTAACCAGTCCATGTCAACATATTTATAGAATCAGTCATTAAGCCTTATACCGTCTTTGTTTTTTAAACCAACCTTCCCGTCTTGCATCATCCATCATCCCTCAAACATTAACCATCTTACAAACCCATTAATTGCTTTATCACATTTCACTGGCAAAGAGAGGGACAGAACCGCCGAAGAAACCAAAAAAGGGTTATATCTATTTGTTCTTTGTAAGCTGTATAAGCAAACTAGCCAATGCTAAGCATTACCAAAATTCGTGTTAACTGAAAATACCAATACAGCATGCCCAACAAACAAATAAGAAGCACAACTGCTAAACTTATTTTACTTGTTAGTTTGTTAATAAGAGTCCCGATTTATTCAGCCCAAAGACCGAGTTTATTTTCTCTTGCGAAATGAAATGCTTCAAGAAATAGTTTTTGATATTTTATATTTGGCGGATATGTAAGAGGATTTGCATAACCACTCTTAATTATAACTTCATTTAACATTTTACCGTTACTTAGATAAGCATAAACTAATAAACGACCATATCGATCTCTTTCACGAACGTCAAATTCAATTATTAATTCATCGCCAACTTTAACTAATGTTTTTACAAACTTTGTTGCTTCTTTTCCTAATGCGACGATATCCTCAACAGATTCATCACTTTTCAAAGCATCTTTTCTTGCTTTTTTATTTATTCTGCTTTCAGGTGTATCAATCCCAATTAATCTGATTTTTTCTTTTTTACCATTAAAATTAATCTGAAATGTATCCCCATCGGTTATTTTAATTACATCAAATTTGTTTTGGTCTTTTTTAGACGAACAAAACGGAAATAATAGGAGCAAACTGAATAAAAAGATTATCCTGTAAAGGTTCAAGGGAAAAGTAACTTTTGATAAAATAAATAATGGAGAAACCATCAAGCGGCTTTCTGTTTAGCAGCCCAATAGCGAGCTCTCAATTCTTCGGCTACAATCATTTTGTTTTCTCTGGTTTTTAACCGCTCATCTTTACGACCAAGCAAATAATCTTCCGGTGTTAAGTAGTGTAAAGGACCATGCAACCTTGAAGTATTATAATGCTTGATATATTCCGCGATCATTTTTTTCAAATCATCAGTAGTAGGATTACTTTTAACCTTTAAACACTCTTGCGAGATCGTACGATGAAATCGTTCAATTTTTCCGTTACTCTGCGGATAAGCAATGGATGTTTTAATGTGAATAAGTTCCAGTTGTTGAACAAAAGACTTAAACTCTTTAGCAATAAATTGGGCACCATTATCGGTAATAAGCTTTCCTTTGGCTTCGGGATATTTTTCTTTAGCTCGCTGGATTGTAAGTTGGACATCATGCTCAGTCATATTCTTTCTTACTTCATGATGCAGTACATATCGTGAATAACCGTCAAGAACAGAAATTAAGAATAAGAATGAACCGTTAAAATTTATGTATTTAATATCCGTGTGCCAGTGTTTATGTGGAGCATCCGGTTGTATAAACCCGGTTCCTTTTTTGTTTTGCTTTGCGGTGTTCCATTTATTTAACAAGTCCGCCGCCTTTAAGATACGATAGACTGACGAAGGGCTTGCTGCTACGATGTTTTCATCCATCATGATGTATGTCAATCTCCGGTAACCGTCTTTAATAAAGTAATCATTGTCTGCATAGTGTTCTTTTGCATAGGTAATAATTGAAGAAACCTCCTCTGGAGTAAGCCAATGCTCTTTTGGAATTTTCCCGTTGTGCTTGTTCGGCATTCCGGTGCGTTTTACCCATTCATGATATTTCTTTTTATTAAGGCAAATATGCTTAAGTAAAACGTTCATCTTAATACCGCTTTTTTCGTGAAGATGTTTAAGTGATGAAACCACTTGATCCCGTGTTTCTGGTTCGACCCATTGTCCATTTAGTTGACTCCATAGACTTTTTTTTTCATCTTCAAGTTATCTTCTACCAGTTCACTGATCAGAGCATCTTTTTGCTGAATCTTTTCTTCAAGTTTCTGTATCTTTTGTCCGTCAACCCGGTTAGCTTTTTCTCTGGTAAAGATGGTTGTTGCATGTTCAAAGAGCTCTTTTTTCCAGAGATAAAGGACGGTTGGCTGAATTCCATGTTGTTCTGCCAGTTTCCCAATCGGGACTTGATTCTCTAAATGTTCTCGAAGTACCTGCACCTTAAATTCTGCTGTGTACTGTTTTCTTTGTCGTTCCATGTCTTTTGACTCCTTAAGTTTATTCATAAGTTAATTCTTAAAAAGTCACTTTCCAACTTAAGCTTTACAATCCCGTTTTTATTGTTCAATATTTTGGCTCTATTAGTCATTATGGGATTTTATAAAAAATCAATAATTCGATTCGCCTATTTTTGTCTTTTTCAGTTTTTATTGTATTAGCTAATTTAATTTTAGCCCAAGTAAAAGTAGTATCAGCTTCTAATCTAACTGTTGGTCTGTATTCGCCAAAAGAAGTTGCAGACATTAAAAATCTTGCTGGGTCAATCCCAACGTTGTTTTTTAAATAATTAAAAACTTCTACAGCACGTAGACTTGCTAAATGCAAATTTGATGGATATTTAGATGTTGAATCTGGATCCGCATGTCCTTGTATCTGGATTTCTCTAATTTGAAATAAATGCTCTTTGAGTGTTTTACCAACTTTATTTAATACAGCTATACCATTTGTTTGTAATTTATATTCATCCTGGGGAAATAAAACATTTGCGCTAAATCTTATTCTTTGTATGTGTTGTTCATTTATAACAATAATGTTGTGTGAGGGATTAGGATCAATTGAAATTTGAAACAATGAATCTTCCACAATTACATAAGTAGTGTTAAAAGAAATAGAAATTGATGAAATTACAGATTTTTGATTTTCCCTAACAACTGGGGACAATCCAATTAAGTTTTTTTTGAAAAATAAGAAACTGATAACAAAAAGAACCAACATAACAATAAATAGTCCAGTCATTAAATCAACATAACTCGGCCAAAAATTAACCCCACTTTGATTATTTTCTCTTTTAAAAAAACTCATACTTTATTTTTATGCCTAAAAGGACTTTTCACCCAAGATATTATTGTGGATGAGATTTTCTCAATTTTACCTTGATCGCTTCCAGTGCCATTTTGTTCAATTATTTGGCCGGGTCGACCTGCTACAGGAGAATCACTTATGGGTTCATTTATTGAAGGTTTCTCTGACAGAGGAGAATTGGTTGCATATGGTGATTCGGGATGAATATTTTGGTCATTAGTTTCTTCAGTTTTTACTTTATCACTCACATTGGTACCATCGAATTTATCAAGCTGTTTTTTTAATCCTTCAAGGGTTAAAGTTTGTGCCAATATTTTTATTTCTCTCCCATCACCTTTTATAGTGTAATTCATCTCCACCCCATCTTCACTGATGATTTTTTTAAATATCTCCTCCATTTTTAATGTAAATGTATTGTAATATGCATCAATATTTATTTTCAAACCACTAACAACTGACTGCAGACTGTTTAAAGGTCCGTTAAATTTTTCATCCGTTATTTTATTAAGATTGTCGCTAATTTGGTTAGATAGAATTTGAAGATCTTCAAAATTCCTTATTCTCTTAGAAATAAGTTCAGCATGATCTGCAAATAGAGTTTTAAACTGAGTAATACTCACAAAGTATTTATTTACTTCACCAGAGACTTTATTGCCAAAACTATCTACTATTTTATCAAATGCTTTGATCTCTATTTCCATATTCTCAACAATACCTAACAATTGTTTAGATAAATTCGGAAATTCAGTATTTAGTTTACTAAGTTCGGGAATAATTGCTCCAAAGCTATTAACTAATATTTCAACATCAGTTTTAATTTTCATTTCGACTTCACTTAGAACCGTAGAGATTACAGTAGTTAAATCAATTGCTTTCTTTTCCAAATTAGTATTAAGTTCATTAATTCTATTTAATGAATCAACATAATTTGAATTAATAGACTGATGATTATTATTAATTTCTGTTTGAAGATCAGATATTTTTGCAAGCGAGTTAAGATACTGTTTTTGAATATTATTATTTTGCTTTTCTAAATCAACAAATCTAAGTTTTGTTTCTTCAATCATTTTTTGAGAAACATTTTTTATATTATCTGCAATTTCTTTGCTCAAAGCTTCTTGGGTTGCTGAGATGGATTTAGATAATTGCTCGAGGTTTGTAGATGCTATAACAGTCAGTGTGTTTAATTTTGTTATTATATCGCCAAAGTTTTGGGAATATTTTTCATTGGTGATTGATAAGGATGTTAAATTTTTAATTACTTCTTTAATATACAAATTTTGACTCTCAACATGTTTTGAGAGATCAGTTTCAGTTTTTCTTAATGACTCAACTTGCTTTTTTGCCTCTTGGCTTAGATTATCAAATCTCGAAATAATCTCAGTTTTAGTAGTACTAAGTGTCTGTTCGCTTAACTTAATCAAATCAGTCTGTTGTGAAAGAGATATTTTATTTTCAATCAAAATCTTTTGCAATGAATCATCAAATTGTTTTGTAGTAAGATTTATCATTTCTTTAAATTGGACATGGAACGATTCTAAAGATTTTTCTAAACCATTTTTTAATTCTTCGACTTTTGTTGAAAATTTATCTACTGATTGATAGATTCTTTCTTCAGGCTTGATAGAAGCGGTCAGGGGCATCAAATCTGATAAAATAAGATTAATAAAATCATTAATATTTGTCTCTCTGTAACTTTTAACAATAGAAAAAACAATATTGCCAAGGAATAAAAATACTATACCACATGCACCTGCGATAAAAGCAAAGCTAATATCATTTTTAAAAGTATCTAGGATTATTTCTATTTCTTTTATCTTAGTAAAATCTATCTTTTGAAGCCCAGTTATAATACCAATAAAAGTACCAATGAGTCCTAAAATTATTTCAGAATTTACAAATGCTAGTATTAGTCTATCATAGTGAGATGATTCTAAATAAATAATCTCCGTAAGGTCATTAAAAGAAATTGATTTCCCTTTTTCTTCATAATTATTGAATGTATTGATAACTTTTTGTACGAGACTGTTTTCAGAAGTCCATTTAGCATTTGCAAAATCTTTTAATTTTGAACCAAATGATGCAATATTAATTTTGTTTTTACCAATTTTGAAACAGAAATAGCAAACCCAAACAAATACTATTATTTGGAATGCAATGATAAAATAAATTACATAACTAATTGATTGATCCGACATTTTACTCTCAGGGAAGTTTTAACGTTATTCTGCCATTTTCTTTTTTATGCGCAATGGTGTTTTTCCACTGAATTAATGCTGATTTTTGCATTTCAACTAACCCTTGATCCCCTATTACTTCGAAGATTACTTCGTATGGTTCCTTCTGATTTGAAACTGATATTACAGTTCCAGCTTTAATAGCAACTGTAGATGTCTTATTCTTCTCGTCCCGTTCTATCTCGATAAATGGTGTCTCTTTATCAGAATACGAAATTTCTTTTGTCAAAGTTGAGGTATCTATTTTAAGATATTTTAGTTTAATTTCTTCAACAATTTGCGCTTCGGCTCTTGATGATGGCGGTGAAATCTCGTGATTAGTCTCACCAGTTGATTTATTATCAACGGTTAAAATATTTTGAACCAATAACGATATTTCTTTATGGTTACTTATAATATCTGCCTTAAGCGTAAGAATGTTTGTAGAGATATTAGTTAAAATGTCATTTGTAGCTCTGAATATTGTAGTGATTTCAGTATTACCTTCTATATTAGTTATTTCTCTTACCTTTCTTAATTTACGAAAAATAAGAAATAGAAGAATTAAACAAATAACTAATAATACTATAATCACAATCGTTAATATTTGAAAATTTTCCAATTGTAGATTTAACTTTGATGTATTTATTTCAATATTGTTCATTTTAGATATTATAGATGAATCTAGAGAATGTTTTACAATTAATGAATCTTTCGTATACAAAGTAGAATCAAATGCTAAGGTAGCATTTGAGAATAATAAAATTGGTGCCACTTTTTCTATCCTATGGAATAATGTCGTTAAATTTATCGATTAGCTTATGCAACAATCCTTTCGCTGTTAGAATGAAAAATGAAGTCGTAATCTTATTACCTCCAACATCTTTCAGATAACTATCAATCTCACTTCGCATTATGGTAGAATAATTCTCACTGTTAAGTAATAGATTATTAATATTTTGAAGAATTTCAGTCTTTCCCAAAATTAAAGAATTATTTGTAAAATCAAATAGTTGATGGGCATCCACACCTGATAATAAGGAACAGAATCCTTTATTATATTTATATATTTCACTATGAGGTAAATCGGTAATCTCTAATAATGTTAAATCTTCTAAACTAATACCCGATTGTTTTTTATCTAAATTGGGTTCCTCGATAAAATCTAAAGCTGATTTACGTTTGTGATCATATAGAATATTTTCACCAAAAATGGTGTGTTTTTCATACTGCTTTGCTGATTTCTTGGCTTTAGTACTTATATAATATTGCGTTAACCCGAGAACTACTTCATTTTTAGGTTGCAAGGAAGGGACTAAGAGTATTTTTTGAACTTTGGAGTATTGAATATCTCCATATCTACCAAGGTTAAATATTTTGTTTATGAAATCTATTACTAAGTCTTTTGAATTATCATCAGCATTAGTATAGTTTGATAGAATCAACCAATCTAAAAAACGACTTGTGTTTCCCCCAATAAAAATTGTATTCACATTCTGGGCAAGATATTTATCTTGTCTAAAAAACATACCTAGATAGTACATAATAATTCCTAAAAAATAACTTATTATTATCTTTAAATAATCAAATTCATTTGATTGAAATATTATTTTGGGATAATTAGCCCCTTCAAGACTATTTAATAAATTCGTAAATTTTAACTGAGAATTCCAATAATTTTTATAAGAATTATCTTTCCTATAAAATTTAAGTTGTTCTTCACTTTTGAAAAGTGATCTTTCAAGATGTTTAATAATCGGATTTCGGGGTGGAGAAGAAGGATCTTGTAGTGCTTCACCAAAATAACCGATGAGATCTCTACCACCTAAAAGAAATGAATCATTATTAAGATATTCCTTATGCGCAATAGAATTTATACACACATCAGTTGTTCCCCCACCTATGTCTAAAAATACATAATTACTATTTGTCAAATCAAGCTTAGTATCTTGCTTTAGCGAAAAATAACTTTGATTACTAGTACTTTCATCTAAAAATTCTCTTGATGTGAAACCTAAAGCATCACATAATTCTCCCCATGCAGTTTTATAATTTATTAGACGGGTTGTTGAATTATAAGCTAATGGGTATGAAATTAAAAGTTTAGTACGCTTAATCGAAAAATTATTACATAGAAGAAATGTTTTTATGATGATTAATATTTGATGTATATATAATTTGATATAATCATTTTTTGCTCCCCATTTGAATTCAGATTCTAACTTATTATTCTGATCTCCACTCTTAAAACCATAAAAAGGTATATTAATGTCAATAACAATTTGTTTTTTATCGATAGGAATGTTTTGATTAGTATATTCCAACAATAAAGATGGAATTGGAATATACGCGTTATCTCCTGCTTTTTCATTAGAAAGATTTGCTGGGAAAAAATACTCTTTCATGCTTAATCTAAAAACGTTGTGCAGTGCTTTCTCATCATTATGATTATTAAAAGTTAATAATACATTAAAGTTGTTTTCCGAATAATGGAATATTTCTTGAGGTGATTTTCCTACTTGAATAGCAACATTACTATTTGTAGTCCCAAAATCAATTGCTACTAACACTTCGTCCTGTTCCAATCCTTTGGTTTTATCATTTGAACGAAGCACAAATAAACCTCTTGTATTATCATTTCTTGCATTTGAAAATTCAATAATACTGGGTATCCCATGGATTTTATATGTGGTTATAGCTGCATTCCTATCTTCACTTGCTACCTTTAATGGAGCTCCCAATTTGGTTTTAGTGTTATTCGTTTCTTCGGCTATAAATTTATAATTATGTTTATCGAAAAGAGGTCTAAACTCGAATAAAAAACATGTATCTATTTCACTATTATTAAGTATCGGCCAAAGTGCAATAAACGGATTTTGTGTTTCATCCAATCCAATAACTCTTCCACCATCTGATGAGATTCTGTCGACATTTTTAAAGTATCTTTTTTCAAATATTAACGGTTCAGAATTATTACGTGGTATTTTTAAAATAACAGTATAAGTTGAATTGTCTGGAGAAATCTTTATCTCAAATAGTTTTGGTAAATCTTCTACAGTAAAGTAATCGAAAAACTTAATTTTTAATGGAAGAAGAAAACGGTTAAGTTCATTTCCATGTATCGACGTATAGAGTATTTGTTTGTTAAGATTATAATCAAATAATATTAAGTTATCTTCAAGAAAATCTTTTAACGGATTGATCCATTCATATTTTTTTTTGTAAAATGGTAATTCATAGCTTTTGGTTTCATCAAACTTGAAATTATCAGGGAATTTATAAAAGGAATAGTAATTTCCACTTAAATTTTCTTTTAGCACAAGGGGTAATTTCCCCGATATTTCTCTTTTCTCGTTTGGCTTCAATAAGTACGGCGAATTAATTAGTGTAATTTCATTCTTTTTGTATAAAGTAATATTAAAAACATCTATGAATCCAGGGGTCTCGTAATCACTAATATTAAATACATGATCTGCCTGCTCACCTATAAACTGATCTAATTTTTGCCTAAAAATGTTTAGACCATTTTCTGAATCTTTTTTATTCTCGCTAATATACGTTGCGATTTGACCGCTTAAATTTTTCAAATAGGATAAAAAATGCGTTTCCCGTTTATCATTTTTCCTTATCTCTTTAAAAAACTGTGGATATGCTTGATAAAATTTCGTTTGGTCAATATCTGCAATTGGTATAACAAGTGTAAAAGGCGAGGTAATTCCAATAAGTTCAATATTTTCATTTTGCAATTGAGCATAAATTAATTGATAATCCTGAAAATTATTATCTGGATTTAATGACTTTATTGCTTTTGTAAAGATATGTTTTTCATCATCAGATATTTCTTGAATATTAAAATTTTCCAAAGTCAATGTGTAGCAGTAATTGTTCTGATCATATATAACTTCTATTAAATCAATTATTCTTGAAAATAAGAAGTCAGAATTAGGAAAATTCCCTCTACAACTGTCTAGATAAATATAAAAAGGCGCCCAAAGGGTTGGATGCGAATGAGATATCTTTTCAATTGCCGGTAAAGAAATAAGTGTATTGAATAAAGTTGTAGTACAATCATGAATCGTTCCGCGATTACTTAAAGGTATTGTTACTATTCCTTCATTAATTTTTTCTTGTAAAAATGAATTCCTTTTCATATTAGCCTCATTTAATTTAAAACCTTTGATTTATCCATAAAATAATTGATTCCATTATTACATATTTCCATGAAATCAGAATATTCATTTCGTTTATTCTTAAGCTTGGGGATATTAAAGTACTTATTAATCTGATCTATGTCAGATACTTCCTGAACTGGTTTACCTTGTATAATGTTGTCAATTCTCTCAAGATTATTAAAATATTTTAACCGCGCATTATTAATTGTCATTTGTTCCATCCAACAATCGTATAAATTAAAATAAGTCTTTAAATCATCAAAGAAATTATCGGATGATTTAATGTTTTTGTAGTCACTAATTTCTGTAAACCATGAAAATCGCGTGAGTGGAATTTTATCTTTTAAAGAATAAAAATACTTATAGGTATTTGAAAGAATTTGCAGATTAACAATTCTATTTTTTAGATTAACACCATTAATATTAGGTATGTCAAGCAGTTCGATAGAATAATCATCGTTATCTTCATTTCCAAAAGTTATTAAATTAAATCTTGTGTTTACTCTGATTTCCATATCAAAATTTGAATTACAAAAATCAATCGCAAAAATTCCCGAATATAATTCTAAAAGATGGGCTGGATTTAATTGTGCTTTTTTCCCTGAAGCATAATTCTTGTAACTTGCTTTAACGTGATCCCCCGCAAAATATATTACATCTGCAGGAACGGATGTTTTATAATATGGCAATGCTGCTGCGGCATTTGCATCAAAAGTCTGAGATTGAATTTTAAGTTTCTCTTCATCATCAGTTGATTTAGGGATAATAAAATATGGGAGAAGTACACTCATACCAATTGGGATCCTCTTATAAGTTATACCATTCAAAGCTTGTGCAAAATATTTATTAATTCCATTGACAATTACAGGTCCGCCGGATGCCCCAGTTCCACCAAAAATAGAATTAAACAAATAAATAGCCGAATTCTGTTTCGTAAAATGTTGGATTAACATATCCTCAAATTTTTTATCAGAAAATATTGTTGCCATTAAAAATGCGCCGATATTTGGATGTGCTTTACATCCACCTTCTAAGGGAACTGTTAATTCATCAGAAGTAAAAAAAAGAGGAATAAGTCGTTTTATATCCTCACTTAATGGAATCAGATTCAGATAATTACCTAAAGTAAGACTACCTCTTAACCCATAGTTATCAAAGGGGGACCAAGGGATTTCGCTTTTTAAATTAATATTTGATTTAAAGTATTCAGTATTTCCAACTAATCTTTTTTTAATAGTTTGATATTGAATGATAGTATCTTTTGTTAATTCTACATCTCCGTTATTCTGATCAATATCAATCATAAACACATCAATATTTTCTGGGCCTAATCCCATCGCACATAGATGAATAAAGGCTCTTAATGCTTTATTCCCTGAACCTCCAATACCCATTACTAATAAATTTTGTATCATCGTTTTCTCACTTATACGTTGTTAGAAAGGAATTGTTTTTTTATGTAAGAACCCATTTTTTAGTTGTCTAATCTTGCATGCTACTTTCCGTATCAAACTGAACAAATAATATCCTATAAAAATATAAACCATAGCATGAGCGGCTACAACAAATGCTTGCCCAAAAGTAATGGTAAAATCCTTAATAGGTTTGGAGAAATGAAGAGTCAGTGCAATTAGAATGGAAAATAGAATAGAACCTAATATTCCAGTAATCCAAAAGTTAAGAAAATTTTTCGTGGTTTTATAAGGAACAACTAAATAATAAAAAAGGACTAACGCCACAATTATTATTAGAAGAAATATGGAAAGAGCATCTAAAATGGCAGGCCATTTTAAAATATTTGATTTTGGCTCAAATAAAAAATATAAGACACTTGTCATTTTTTTCTCCTTATTATAATAAATATTTCAAATAAATTAAATTTTTTATCACTCGACAAGACGTTTTCAAAAAATTTTGACAGGTAGAATGTCTTATCAGCGTTTTTAATTAAACAATCGTTATCGGTTGCCCATCTAGAAATCCAACTTGGTATTAAGGGAGTGAGTGCTAAACGATACACTTGAAGTTTTTCAGATTGAGAAGGTTGAAATTCTAATTTTATTTGTAGATTATTATTATCTTTTTTACATAAGTAAGTTTTATGATTTTCAATAATACTCGAATCTAATGTTGCAATACTATCTTTGTTGTTTAAGTAAAAAACATCTACAGTTTTTAATAGTAATTCTGACTGAAAACTATCAAAATCCCAATATCTTAAATCATTAGACTTAATATCTATATCTAATGAGATCTTTTCTGTCTTATCATTAATCTCAAAATAAAGATTTTGCGGAGATTCAAGAAAACTTTCTTCAATCCCAATTTCTTCATTAATCTTCAAAATATTTACTGTCTCAATCTTTCCATTTACAGCATGAATTACCTCTTCTGAATTTATTAATACCTCTTTTTTTATATACTGTGTTAGTTTGTGTGGTGAAAAAATAAATAAATAAAAAGGTCTATTCCCATTATAATGTAACGTATTACATTTGTTAACGGGAAAGATTGTTCCATTGAATGAACTCATAAATCCTAGAAATCCAAAATAATTATTTTGAATCCAGTCTCTTATAAAATTAGTCAAAACTGTATGACTGAGTGGACTGTTTTCCGAGTGTATACCATCTGAAATAACAAGATTAATATCAGAAAGAAGGTCACTCCGCTGTATGAATTCGAATAGGCGATCAAATCGTGTGTGTTTTCCTTTATAAGTACTAGGGTTACCCAATATCTTCATAGTATTATTAAGGTTTTCCCCTAAAGGCTTCACATCATTACTAAATAAATAAAAATCTAATTCTGGCTGCCCTAATTTTGTGACAATGTTTCTAATTTCATTGATATAATTTGAATTAGGACTATTAATAAATCCTTGCATGGATTCAGAATTATCTACGAAAATATGAATACGTTTAGGTCTATCGTCACGAAAGTCGTTTGATTTACTATCTGGGAATATCGATTTTTGGAATAAATTGTTGGTGGGTAGCTTAAAACCATTATTACATGACAGTAATAAAGTAAGAAAGGTCAATGGCACAAGATAAATTAAAGATTGAAAATATTTTTTACTCATAAAAACCCTAATTATAATTTGAAAAAGGTTTATTAAAAAAAAATTTACATGTATAAATCATAAAATCCAATTGCTAACAAACATATTCCATGATGACAACCAACCCCACCCCCTCATTCCTCATCCTCAAAAAGTGATAGCTCCACCTCAGCGATTCAGTAGTCATTTCTCAACCATTGACAAATGACTACTGACTTCCACTTTCCACTTTCTACTGCCCTGCCGGCGGTTCCGGTAGTGCGTCGTTTCCTTTATCTTTTCCTTTGCTTTGCGGCCAGGGGGAGTCGAACAACTTCAGAGTCACAGGATCGTCTTTGTACTCTTCTCTTCCCGTTTCATTTATTTCGTTTATCGTGTCTTGCAGTTTTTTATGCGCAAGTAATCTATTAACTGTATAAGACTCACTGCTTCCATCCATCAAATTATATTCAGCAGAGATGGTTTCAAGCTCAGCTTTCAATGCTTCTCCTTTCTGCTTAATTGTAGCAGGAGTTCTTTTAGCGGTAAGCTCGGTATTGTATTTATCAATAATTGAAAAAGCCGCCGGAAGCAGGTTTATCATTTTCGCGGCGTCTTCCTTTGCCAAACTTAAATTTGAAGGGAACTCCTTTAACTGCGGGGATTCACCTTTAAAAGTTCTCTTTAAAGCAACCTGAACCTTCTTCATCCAATTAAAACACTCCTCACATTTTAGCTTTACCTGCGCAAGCTTTTCAGCGTTCTCTTTTGATACCTTCTCCGCAGTCTTAAAATTTTTGGTTCTACCGTTAATAGTGTGAAAATGATAAATTAGGATATGGAAACAAAAGAATTATTTACGCGTTTATTACATCTCCCGGAAGAATGGGAAGTCTATGAAGTTCAATACGAAGATCTTCAGCAAA
>Ga0210044_10006484_pt1 | contig 15373 bp, 14 predicted proteins | sample CryGey13umfilter_2_FD_183959 | JGI IMG/M metagenome (GOLD analysis project Ga0210044, IMG submission 183959) | Groundwater microbial communities from aquifer in Utah, USA - Crystal Geyser 4/9/14 3 um filter (SPAdes) (version 2) | ecosystem: Environmental > Aquatic > Deep subsurface >...
GGTTCAAATCCACAATCACTAAGTCCAACCATTCTGTCAGTTCGGTTTTCGTCGCAATTTGTCCCAATTGCAGGGCAAGAGTCGTAGTTCCGTTGCAATTTGCAAGCCAGGCCGTTGAAACGGCGGGGAATTTTTGGGTTCATCCTTGCGGATCAGAGTTAATTATACATTAAAAATCCAAAAAAGTCGGCTTGGGTGCAATCATTCTTTGGGTATAATATCGGTTGAGTTTTAGCGCTATCTGACGATACAATTTCGAGCAATCGCGTTTTCAGCGAAAAAATTTGATTTTGTGGAGGCATAATGAACGAGCAACCCGAATTAAATGAAGAGGTTAAGGGATTCCGGCGTTTGGTTGCTTTTCTTGGTTTTTTGGCGCTGCTCATCAGTCAGTTTCTAAACTTTTCCAAACCGGTTGAGGATGGGGTTGTGTTTCCTCCTTTTTCATGGCTGGGACTGGTTGGGCTGGTTTTGTTTTTGGCAAGCCAGTTGATACGCCCGGGCAGGTTCTGGGAAAAAATATCCACACGATTTATATTCCCTGAAAAGGTCTTTTGGATTGCGGCGGCGGTATCTCTCAGTGTTTTGGCAACAGTGGCGGTTTCCCTTTTTGGGAAGTTTACCCGTGTTAATTACATCCCTATCCTTACCATTTGGTTATTGAGCGCGGGGTGCTACATTTATGCGCTTGCGGGAGGCTCCCTATCACACACTGGCTGGATTTCCAAAATCAAAAACCATCGAAATGAAATTTTGCTGGTTCTGGCAGTGACCCTGTTGGCAACTGCCTTCCGTTTTTATAAACTGGGTTCCGTCCCGCGCGTGATTGATGGGGATGAAGGCCTGGTTGGTCTCTTTGCCCAGAGCACTGTGGACGGTGAATTATCCAATCCATTCGCGCTGTGGGAAAATTTTGGCGCTTTGTATTTGCAGGCGATTAATTTGGCGTTCAAGGTGTTTGGCGTTTCGGTGTTTGCCCTGCGGTTGTTGCCTGCCATTGGCGGCGTGCTGGCGATTCCTGCGGCGTATCTTTTGGCGCGCCAGGTTGGCGGCCAAAGGATTGCGCTGATTACCGTCATTCTATTAGCCGCTTCACACACCCATATCAATTTCAGCCGCATCGCCTCTGTGGCTTACATTCATAGTACCTGGCTGGTGCCGCTCGAGTTGTATTTCCTTTTAAGCGGCTTTGAGAAGCGCGCATCCTGGCGCACTGCCATGGGAGGGATTCTGCTTGCCATCCATTTTTCCGTTTATTTAACGGCGCAGGTGATCATTGGCGTGATCCTTGTGTATATGCTGGTTGCTTTTCTATTTCTTCGGCCCTGGTTCAAGTCGGTTTTCCGCCAGGCGCTGGCTTTCTGGGGCGGCTTCTTGATCATGATCATGCCAGAGGCGTATTTCATTTTACAACGCCCCGATCTATTTCTGGATCGCCTGTCGCAGGACGGAACTTTCCACTCCGGCTGGCTGGCGAACACCATGCAAAGCACGGGACAAAGCGCGGTAGCGATCCTGTTCGAGCGGGTTGTTCATGCGTTCATGTCGCTGATTTATTATCCGGCCCTGGATTTTTATGGTTCCTCCACGCCGATGTTGAGCATGATATCTGCGACACTTTTCCTGCTGGGGCTGGTCGTTGCATTATGGCGTACCCGAAACCCCGCGTATCTGCTCCTGAACGGATATTTCTGGGGCGCCACTTTGTCAGTCGGGATTTTTGCGATTCCGCCGTCGGCCGATTCGTATCGCATGTTGATCGCCCTTGTCCCAGCCTTCGTGATGGCATCCATTGGCTTGGAGCATTTGCTCGAGATGTTTGGATTGAGCTGGAAAAATACGCGCGTCGCCTACCTGGTATCCACAAGCGCTGTGCTTATCAGCCTTTTATTCTTCAACATGTGGACCTACTATGGAGACTTTGCAGGCCAGTGCCGTTACACGAGAGGTTCTGTTGACCGCTTTGCATCGTATTTGGGAAGCAATGTCAAAACCATTGATAATGAGTTGCCTGTCTATCTGCTTAGCAACTCCCTCTACTTTTATGGAAGTCACGGATCTACGGATTTTTTGAGCCAGCGCAGGCCGATCACTAATTTCCCCGATCCAATTGCTGCATTGTCCCCGGTTTCCGGTGAAACCATCATTGCCAGCCCGGATCGAATCCCAGAACTGGAGAACTGGGCACATGACCATCCGGGCGGGAAACTTCATTATGAATATGATTGTCAAATGTTGATTCTGATGTCCTACCAGGTTCGCTAGGAGTGTCGTTGGATTCGGGCGAATATGAGATTATGTATGGCGCCGAAGATCGCCATTGGTGGTATCAAGGCATGGCGACCATCACCAGGGCGATCCTTGCGCGGTGGGCGCATCCAACCTCCAACTTAAAAATTTTGGATGCCGGATGCGGCACGGGCGCGGCCATGACAACCTACCTTGCTGATTACGGAACGGTTACCGGGTGCGACATCCATCCGCTTGCGCTGGATTTTTGCCGCAAGCGGAATGCCCGGCGTCTCGCCTGCGCGTCTATTTCGGACCTGCCATTTGCCTCCGCACTATTTGACCTTGTTGCCAGTTTTGATGTTCTCTACGAACGCGCGGTCCCGAGCGATCTCTCCGCGCTGCGGGAGTTTTACCGCGTCCTGGTTCCCGGTGGACGGATCCTTTTGCGCCTTCCGGCATATGACTGGCTGCGCGGCCGGCATGACAGGTTGGTTCACACCAGCCGAAGGTATACAATACGCCTGGTCTCTCACCTGCTCGCAGAAAGCGGATTCATGACAGATCATCTTTCCTATGCAAATACATTTCTTTTTCCCATCGCATTATTGAAACGACTCAGCGAAAGGATCGCGCCCCCGCGCAATGGTCGCTCTGACCTTACCATGGAAACCGGTCCGTTTAGTAAACTACTGTGTGCTATTCTTTCAGCGGAAGCGCCTCTTGTGGCTGGGATGGGCTTGCCATTTGGATTGAGTGTGATCGCTGTCGGTGTGAAAAGATAGAGCGTCATGGACCCTGCAAATACCCAAAAACGCATCTCCAGTATCAGCGCAGTTTTCCCAGCCTATAACGATGGCGGCACGATTGCCAGTATGGTGAGCGCCGCCTCGATCGCATTACGCCAGGTTTCCAATGATTTTGAAATTATTGTCGTCAATGATGGAAGCTCGGATTATACTGCGCGTGTTTTGGATGAGTTGGGGGGGCGCTATTCCGAATTACGAGTGATCCAGCATCCGTCAAACCTGGGATATGGTTCAGCCCTGCGGACGGGATTTCGCGCAGCCGGGAAGGATTGGGTCTTCTATACCGACGGCGATTCCCAGTACAACCCATTGGAATTGACAGAACTGGTCGCGGCGCTTGATGAGGGCGTGGATATGGTCAACGGGTACAAACTTTCACGCCACGATTCGATCTTCCGCATCCTCATTGGGAAGGCGTATCATTATTTTGTGCGATTTCTCTTTGGACTTCATGTCAGGGATGTGGAGTGTGATTTTCGCCTGATCCCGCGCAGGATCCTGAATGAGATCGGGCTGGAGAGCGTCAGCGGCGCGATCTGCCTGGAGTTGGTCAAAAAGATCGAGGATGCTGGTTATGGTATTGCGGAAGTCCCCGTGCATCATTATTCGAGGAAATATGGAACGTCCCAGTTTTTTGTTCCCCTGAGAATCATTCGAACTTTTTACCAGCTTGCAAGGCTGTATTGGAAACTGGTGATACGCAAGGAACATTTGCGCGTAAAAAAGAATTCATAATGAACTTTGCAACTGTATTTTTCAATCAAAGCGTACTCATCACAGGCGGGCTGGGATTTATTGGCAGCAATCTCGCGAAAAGATTGGTGGATCTTGGCGCGATTGTGACGCTTGTGGATAATCTCGATCCGGACATGGGGGCCAATATGTTCAACGTTGTTGATGTCAGGGACAAGCTCCGCATCCTTCAGGCTGATCTGGGTGATGATGAATTGATGGCGTCCCTTGTTTGTCAGAATCAATTTCTGTTCAACCTGGCGGGACAGATGAGTCACCTGGGAAGTATGCAGGCTCCGTTGAAGGATTTGGAAATCAATGCGGTTAGCCAGCTCAAACTTCTTGAAACGTGCAGGCGTGAAAACCCGGAGATCCGGATTGTGTTTGCAGGGACGCGCCAGGTGTATGGCCGCGCAAACTATTTGCCGGTGGATGAGAAACACCCGCTCTTGCCATTGGATTACAACGGCGTCAGTAAACGCGCGGGGGAGATGTATCACATGATCTGCCACCGAATCCATGGGATGTGGACCTCCGTCCTTCGCATGACCAATGTTTATGGCCCGCGAATGCGCGTGCAGGATGACCGGCTTACTTTCATCGGTTGGTGGTTCCGCCAGCTTCTGGATGGAAATACCCTGCCTGTCTTCGGCGATGGGAAACAGGTTCGAGACCTGAATTATGTGGAGGATGTCGTGGACGCGTTGCTTCTTTGTGTCATCCATCCCTGCGCGGCCGGAAAAATTTATAACCTGGGAGGTGAGCCAATCAATCTGTTCAACCTGGCAAACCTGCTGGTTGAAATCAACGGGGGTGGAAGTTGCGCCCGTGTCCCTTTTCCCGAGGATCGAAAGCGGATTGATATCGGCGATTATTTTGGAGATTACCGCCTGATCAAGAATGATCTTGGCTGGTCCCCGCAGGTTCCCCTGCGTGAAGGGCTTGCGCGGACTTTGGATTTTTACCGCGAGCATCGCGAGCATTACTGGTAATATGAACGAAATTCCCATCCTTGACTTGAAAAAACAATATGAGTCCATTCGCCCAGAGATGGACTCGGCAATTGCGAAAGTTCTAAAAAAAGGCTCGTTTATCCTGGGGGAGGAAGTATCCGCATTTGAGCAGGAGTTCGCGGCGTACTGTGGCGTTTCTTATGCGATTGGCGTGGCTTCGGGGACCGATGCTTTGCAGTTGGCCTTGCTGGCTGGCGGGATCGGAACGGGAGACGAAGTGATCACCACCTCCCATACAGCGACCGCCACTGTTGCCGCCATTGAGATGACGGGGGCGCATCCTGTGTTGGTGGATATTGACCCTGCGCATTACACACTCGATCCGCTGAAGCTCGTTCAAGCCATATCCACGCGTACCCGCGCAGTGATCCCTGTCCATCTTTATGGCTGCCCGGCGGCGATGGAACCCATCCTGCAATTCGCCCACAGGAATAACCTCCTGGTGGTGGAGGATTGCGCCCAGGCTCACGGCGCATCGGTTCACGGCAAAAAAGTGGGAGGCTGGGGCGACATGGCCGCCTTCAGTTTTTATCCGACCAAAAATTTAGGCGCCTATGGCGATGGCGGGGCGGTGGTTACGAACGATTTCGCCCTGGCTGAAAAAGTGCGCTGTCTCCGTCAATACGGCTGGAAGGAGCGTTATATCAGTTCCATTAAAGGGATGAACAGCCGTTTGGATGAATTGCAGGCGGGTATTCTGAGGGTGAAATTACGCCACCTGGATGAGTGGAATGATCGTCGCCGTGAGCGAGCGCGCTGTTACCATGATTTTCTATTGAGTACGGAATTGGCATTGCCAGAAACCCCGCCAAATTCCGAGCATGTTTTTCACCAATTTGTCGTCCGCCATTCCAGGCGGGATGAATTGCGGGTCTACTTGAAAAAGCGGGGGATCCACACCCTGGTCCATTATCCGGTCCCGGTTCACCTCCAACCCGCGTACCAAATCCCCAATTATCTGGAGGGGAGCCTGCCTGATACAGAACTGGCGGCGCGTGAGGTTTTGTCCCTGCCCATGTATCCGGAACTTTCCGAACCTGAACTGGGCCGCGTCTGCCAGACCATCCATGATTTCTTCCAGTAAAAAGCGAAAACTGATATGTTGAGGATATGAATAAAATCGTGACAAAAGTTACTATGTTTTTTTATAAAGTCATGCCATAATTTGGGAAGTTGGAAGCAACGAACCTGCATAGGAGGCAGTATGTCCAAGATCACGCGTGAAGACGCGCTCGAATATCATCACCTGAAAGGCAAACCCGGCAAGATCGAAGTGGTGCCGACCAAGCCGATGGATACCCAGCGCGACCTGGGGCTGGCATACACGCCCGGCGTGGCTGTGCCGGTGCTGGAGATCGAAAAGAATCCAGAGGATGCCTACGAATACACTTCCAAAGGCAACCTGGTGGCTGTGGTTACCAATGGCACTGCCATTCTGGGACTCGGCGACCGCGGCGCGCTGGCGAGCAAGCCTGTCATGGAGGGCAAGGGCGTGCTCTTCAAGAAGTTCGCGGATATTGACGTGTTCGATATCGAGGTCAATTCGCACGACCCGGATGAGATCATCAGGGTGGTCGCGGCCATCTCACCAACCTTTGGCGGAATCAACCTCGAAGACATCAAAGCCCCGGAGTGTTTCTACATCGAGGAGACGCTCAAGGGCATGCTCGACATCCCGGTCTTTCACGACGACCAGCATGGCACGGCCATCATCTCGTCCGCGGGACTGGCGAACGCGCTGGAAGTTGTCGGCAAAAAGCATAGTGATATCCGCATCGTTATCTCCGGTGCGGGCGCGGCGGCCATCTCGTGCGCGGAACTGGCCATCCGCTGGGGCGTGAAGCGCGAGAACATTATGTTGTGCGACAGCCGGGGCGTAGTCTATAAAGGCCGCGCAGAAGGCATGAACAAATATAAGGAACGTTTTGCGGTGGATACCGACGCCCGCACCCTGGCGGATGCCGTACGCGGCGCCGATGTATTTTATGGCCTGTCGGTGGCGAATGTGATGACGCCGGCGATGGTCAAGTCCATGGCCAAGGATCCGCTTTTGTTTGCCATGGCGAACCCCGACCCCGAAATCAAATATGAACTGGCGAAAGCGGCCCGCAAGGATGTGATCATTGCCACCGGCCGTTCGGATTACCCGAACCAGGTCAACAATGTGCTGGGTTTCCCGTTCATCTTCCGCGGCGCGCTGGATGTGCGCGCCAGGTCCATCAACGATGATATGAAGTTTGCCGCTTCCAAGTCCCTGGCCGCGTTGGCCAAGGAAGATGTGCCTGACTCCGTCCTGAGGGCCTACGGCGTGGACAGCATGAAGTTCGGGCGCGAGTACATTATCCCCAAGCCGCTGGATCCGCGCGTGTTGTTGTGGGAAGCGCCCGCGGTGGCCGAGACGGCCATGAAGACCGGCGTGGCGCGCAAGAAGATTGACATTGACGAATATCGCCAGCAACTGGCCTACCGCCAGGGCAAGGGCGAGCAGGTGCGCTACTTCTTCCAGAATAAGGCGCGCGCCAGCGGCGGGACGAAGCGCGTCGCGTTCGCGGAGGGCGAAGAGTCAAAAGTCATCCGCGCCGCCTATCAGGTCAAGGAAGAGGGCATCGCCACGCCCATCCTGATCGGCCGCCCGGAAGTGATCCAGAAGCGCGTCGAAGAACTGGGCCTGTCTTGTTGTCCCGATATGTTCGACCCGACCAATTTTGCGAAACACGAACAATACGCGCAGGCCTATCAGTCCCTGCGCGGCCGCAAAGGTGTGACGCTGGCCATCGCCCGCCGCCGCGTGCGCGAGATCAACATCCTCGGCTCGATGATGGTGAAGATGGGCGATGCGGATGCCTTCGTCTCCGGCCTGACCTACGATTATCCCGATGTGATCCGCCCCGCGCTCAGGATCCACCACACCGCGAAAGGCGCGGCGCGCGCCGCGGGCGTGTATATCATGATCGTGGACGACCGCGTTTACCTGTTCACCGACGCCACGGTCAACATTGACCCCTCGGCGGAAGACCTGTCCGAGATCGCTTGCCTGGCCGCGGATTATGCCAAGCAATTGGAGATCGAGCCGCGCGTGGCCTTCCTCTCGTTCTCCAACTTTGGCTCCACGCCTCACCCGCTCTCCGAAAAAGTCCAAAAGGCCGTCGCGCTGACGAAAGCCCGCCGCCCCGACCTGGTGGTGGATGGTGAGATGCAGGCCGATACCGCGGTGGAACCCGAGATCGTGGAGGAACGCTATCCGTTCAGCACGGTCAAGGATGCCAATGTGCTGGTCTTCCCCTCGCTGGAATCGGCCAACATTGCCTACAAACTGCTGGATCGCCTCGGCAATGCCAAGGCCATCGGCCCGATCCTGCTCGGCATGGGCGCGCCGGTTCATGTCCTGCAAACCGGTGACGATGTGAATGCCATTGTGCAGATCGCCTCGGTGGCGGTCATGGACGCCATGGGCCGCGCGGGAACCGGCAAGGTTGCGAAGAAGGCCTCCGCGAAGAAAAAGAAGTAATCGGTAATTGGTAACTGGTAATTGAAGAGACCTCGGAATCCCGGGGTCTCTTTTATAATTGGCGCATGCGAAAACAAATCCTTCCTCTCCTGGCTTTGTCCCTGCTGGCCTTTCTCTTCGCGCTGTGGGCGGGACTATTGCGCCTCGGCTGGCATTTGCCCCAATTGGCCCCTTCGCTTGCGAAGGCGCACGGCCCCTTGATGGTTTCGGGATTCCTCGGCGCGCTGATCGGACTGGAGCGCGTGGTCGCGTTAAAGATCCGCTGGATGTACGCCGCGCCGCTTCTCGCGGGACTTGGGTGGCTGGCCGCGTTGCTCGCGCCGACCCTGCCCCTCGGGCCGATCCTGCTCACCCTGTCCAGCGCGGTGACGGTGGCGATTCTCGCGGTCATCGTGCGACGCGAACCCGCGCTCCACACCGTCACCATGCTGGCGGGCAGTCTCGCCTGGCTGGCCGGCAACCTGCTCTGGCTGACGGGACAGGCCGTCTTCCAGGTGGTGTACTGGTGGCAGGCATTCCTGCTCCTCACCGTCGCGGGCGAGCGCCTGGAATTGAGCCGCGTGCTGAGACCGTCGAAATTCCAGCAAAATTTGTTTGGCGTGTTCGCCGCGCTTTTGTTGGCGGGAGTGGTTGTGACCGCGTTCGATCTCCAACTTGGAGTCCGTCTCAGCGGGGCGGGGATGCTGGCGCTGGCGCTCTGGTCGCCTCGCAACGATATCGCCTGGCGCAACCTGCGTCACAAACTGCCGTTGACGCAGTACATCGCCACCTGCCTCGCGCTGGGATTCGTCTGGTTGGGGATCGGGGGCGCGCTCAACCTCGTTTTTGGCGCGCAGGCCGCAGGTCCAAGATACGACGCGCTCCTGCACGCGGTCTTCGTCGGTTTTGTCATTTCCATGATCTTCGGGCACGCGCCGATCATCTTCCCGTCCATCCTCGGTGTGCCGATCAATTTTCAGCCCGCGTTTTATTTTCATCTAGCGTTGCTTCATCTCTCGCTGGCCTTGCGCGTCCTCAGCGATCTGATAAATTGGACACAAGGCCGTCTCTGGGGCGGAATGTTAAACGAAATCGCCATCCTCATTTTTCTGGGGATGACGATTTACTCGGTGCGAAAAGGGATGCAGGCAAAGTAAGGCTTGCTTGCAAAATTTTCATTTCGATCCTGAAAGGATTTAAAGTAATTTCTTGAATTCCTCGATGGTCATTCCGGCGTCTTTGATAATCCCGGCCATCGTGAACGAGTTGATCGGATTCCCACGAGGGATAATAATAACGATCCGATCCCCCTTTGCCATGGAAATGTGTTTGCCCTGGCGAATGATACGAAAGCCAGCCTTTTGAAAGGCCGCGATTGCCCTTTGGTGAGAGATGCCAGGAAGTTTCGCCATCTTAAACAGGCACCTCTACCATGCGAGTGGCCTTGTTTTTCGTTAACTCTTCGATGGTCTCCAAATATGTGCGAATTGCGTCTTTGATGTTTTCCAGGGCTTCCTCTTCATTTTCGCCTTGTGACCAGCATCCCGGCAAGCCCGGACACCATATGGCATAACCTTCATCTGTCTTTTCCAATTGGACGGTATATTTCATTTTGGTTCTCCTGAAGGTCCGCCTTTATCTTGCCGCAAGTAAAGCGCGGTCAGAATAGGTTCGATGACGGGCTTGTCGGGCACGTTTCAAATCCTTGGAAAGATCCTGAGGAGTCTCGCCAAACGGAGAAAGGCCGTGTTGTCCCAAAAGGAACAGGAACGTGACGCGCGGGATTCCTGCCAGATTGGCGGCAAGGCCTGTGGACAGTTTTCCGCTTTCGTATAGTTTCAAGGCCAGCAACAAGCGCGCCTCACGCTCGAACTCCTTCGGTTCCTGTTGCAACGCCCACAACACTTCGGACGGGTATTTGATGCTAAGTGTGTTCATAACATATTCCTGTTTCTACCGGCATTATACAATACCATCAATGTCAATTACCAACTACCAATTACTGACCACTGATAACTGATTACTGATCACTGATGACTGATCACTGATGACTGATCACTGATGACTGACCACTGATCACTGATCACCGCCTCACTCCTGCCACTCCAACTCAAACTCACCGATCGCGACCGTGTCGCCCTCTTTTATGCCCGCCTTGCGGAGCGCTTCGTCCACGCCGATCCTTTCCATCATTTTTTGGAATCGGCGCAACGAACCCTCGTGCTGCCAGTAGGTCATCTTGGCCGAGCGTTCGATGGACGCGCCTGAAACGCGCCATTCGTTCGTACCCTCGCGTTTGATCTCGAACTGGTTCGGGTCCGCTTCGGGACGGTAGACCGGCATGGGTGGTTCCACATCTTCCAGCGTGGGCGTCTCGGCCAATTGGGCGGCGGCCTTCAGCAGTAGTTCGCGTGTGTTCGTGCGCGCCAGCGCGGAGATCGCCAGCAGTTCCACTTTATGTTTCTTGAACTTCTTCTTGATATCCGCCAGGCGTTCCTGCGCATCGGGCTGGTCAATTTTGTTGAGCGCCACGATCTGCGGTTTCTTCGCGAGATTCGGGTCGAACAACGCCAGTTCGGAATTGATCTGGCTGAAATCGGCCACGGGGTCTTCCGAGAAACCGTCCACCAAATGGATCAGGACGCGCGTCCGCTGGATGTGGCGCAAAAAATCGTGGCCGAGTCCCGCGCCTTCCGCCGCGCCCTCGATCAGCCCGGGGATGTCGGCCAGCACGACGGTCGTATCATCGTCAATCCGCGCCACGCCTAGGTTCGGTTCGAGAGTCGTGAACGGGTACGCCGCGATCTTGGGGCGCGCATTCGTCAGCGCGGCGAGCAGGGTGGACTTGCCCGCGTTCGGCAGGCCGATCAGCCCCAGGTCCGCGATCAACTTCAATTCCAGTTTGAGGCGCCGCTCTTCGTACGGTTCCCCCTTTTCGGCCATGCGCGGCGCCTGGTTGCGCGACGTCGCAAAATGCTGGTTGCCGCGCCCCCCGCGCCCGCCCTTGCAGATGGTCAGCCGCTGGCCGGGCTGGGTCAGGTCGCCCAGTAACTCTTGCGTGTCCGCGTCGAAAATAGCCGTGCCGGGCGGGACGAAGATCACGAGATCGTCGCCGCCCTTGCCGGACTTCTGGTTGCTCCCGCCGCCCTTGCCATCCTGCGCCTCGAACTTCTGGCTGGGGCGGAAGGCCGAGAGCGTGTTGAGCGTGGGCTTGACTTCAAAAATGAGATCGCCGCCTTTGCCGCCGTCGCCGCCATCCGGGCCGCCGCGCGGCACATACTTCTCGCGGTGGAAGTGCATCATGCCGTCGCCGCCCTTGCCGGACCGAACCTGGATTTCTACCTGGTCTATGAACATGGTGGTTTAGTTATGTAGTTATGTAGTTTGGTAGTTACGTAGTTTGGTGGTTACGTGGTTGGGTAGTTTCGTAGTTGCGTAGTTTAGTAGTTACGTGGTTTGATAGTTTGGCGTGTTCCATGTCTACCTGTTTACCTGTTTACGTGTGTAGCCTGTCTACCTGTCTACCTGTCTACGATTTCGCATGTTTCGCTCCGTGGCAATTCTTATACAACTTTCCGCTTCCGCAGGGACAACGGTCGTGGGGTTTGGCGTTGGAAAAATCCAGCGTTTTGAGCGGTTGCCGCCAGCGCGGGATGCCGGGATAGGGATTGGGTTCTTCGTCTTCATCTTCTTCATCTTCGCCATCGAACTCGTCGAACAAGTCATCATCGTATTCGTCGTCATCATCGTATTCATCGTCATCCATGGAAATCGGCGCAGGCCGCGCCATGTCCCAGATTCGATTCGCCAGGAACGCCGCCGCGGTGATGGACAGGATGCCCAGCACGGTTGCCTGGAACGGCTCGAAATGCGCGATCAGGTTGATCGTCCACCCCAGCCCGTACGCCAGCAGGAACACCAGCGCGCCGCCGACGCCGAGCAGCAACAAAACCAGCAGCAAGATTCCGAACAGGGAAGCAATCGCTTTCATTGGATATGACTCCTTTTTCAGGGCGATATTTTTGTGGCGCGACTTCAGGTCGTCAACACAGCCCACCTGATTATAGCAGGACTGCCCCGTATTCCCTGTTATTTTTCGCGTACAATTGCAACATATAATCAGGATGATGCCATGAGACAGATTTTGACCCTCACGCTGATCGCCCTGCTCTTGACGGGACTCTTCGCTCTTTCCCCCCTCCGGGCGGTTTCGGCCCATCCGGGCTTTTCTCTCCCCCGGCAGGATTCCCCGACCGCAACGTCCCCAGAGGGGGAGACTCCCACCACGGCCTCCGCGCCCACCCCCGCGGACATTATCAACGCGGTCAACAACCTGCGCCTTTCGCATGGCTTGAACGTACTCACGGTTCATCCCGTCCTGGCGCAGGTCGCGCAGGAACAGGCCAACGCGCTGGCCGCTTCGGATGGCTCGATCGGACACGAGCGTCCCTGCGGACTGACTCTCGGCCAGCAATTGCTCCAGATGGGCTATCCGCTCTCCGGCGCGTTGTCACTGGACGGCTATCGCTCCGAGAACTGGGTGGCCGCTTCCACCACCGAGCAGGCCATCTCGTTCTGGCTGGGCGATGACCTGCACACGAATACCATGCTCTCCGAACACCGGAGCGACATCGGCGCGGCGGTGGCCGTCGGCGACCAGATTTACGTGGCGCTGGAAACCGCCTTGCGGACGGAAAGTGGAAATATGCAATATGAAGCGGGCGGCATCCTGACCGGCATCCCCATGACGCGCACCGCCTGCATCGGCGAAGCCACCCAATACGCGGAGTACAGCAACCTGCCGCAATATTCCATCCCGGTCATTAAAAATACCGCGCTCCCCAACGGGGACGTGATCCACGAAGTGAAGTACGGGCAGGCGCTGTGGTCCATCGCCATTCAATACGGCACGACCATGCAACAGATTCGCCGCCTGAACAACCTGTACACGGATACGCTCCAGCCGGGACAAAAACTGATCGTGATGAACGCCGCCACACAGCCCGCGCCCGGCGAGGCCGCGCCCGCAACCGCCCCCGCGGCGGCGGATTATGCCTTTATCGTCACGCCGGTCATCACAGTCACGCCGACTGCAACGGTGGTGACGCAAACCGCCTCGTCCGGCGATTTTGTCAAACAGAACGGGATGGTCATCATGATTTTGGGGATCAGTTTTGTGGTTTTGCTGGCAGGGTTTGGGGTGCTGGGGAGACGAAAATAGACTCAGTAGATGCAAAATTGCGCTTGTAGTGACGACTTTAGTCGTCTTTTCAGGCAGACGACTAATATTACAACGCAAAGTCGGCTTCTTGCCCCTTTGCGAATAGCGACCAGAGTCTAATGACCAGCGGATAGGAAGCGGATAAACGGATTAGACGCGCGTTATCCGCTTATCCGTTTAAAATCCGCTGGTCACTGTGATGGGTTGCGCGACCTTGCGTTGTAATACTAAAGTCGTTACTACGAAATTTTCATCTACTGAGATTTACAATGCGAGTATCCAAAGTCATTTTATGCCATAGGCAAACTCACGCTTCCTGCGAAAAATTGATGCGTCGTGCCAGTGTCCTGCCCGTCGGTGATCAAAACGTTACGGATAGCAACACAACTGGTGTCAGCCAGACTCACCCGCACGGCGCGGCTTTGATAGTCCCAACCGGCGTCGGGATAGCGGTGGGAGTCGGGGCAGGGCAGTTAAATATGGCATAGGGACATCTGCCACCGGCATAAGGATAGCTTTCCCCGGGCGCTTTACCCTGAACACTATATTGGTAGTTGGCGCCGGGAGTAATGGCAACGTTGATAGTTGATGAAGTCGGCTCCTGCCATTGATCTCCCTGGCCCGCGTTATACCAGTTGGTGGGCGCATCATAAGGCTCATGGTTTAGACGAAGCACATAGCCGACCGCCGCCGCTATTGCATCCCAAGAAATCGTTGCCTGCGTCCCAGACCCGTTACAGGATTGATTGATGTTGGCAGGACAAGGAAAGGGGGTGGGGGTGGGGGCCGGACAGGTAATAGTTATAGGGGTGTTGTTAATCCACCAACCGGAGCCTTGATGATCGGGACGAACTCTATAAGCACGAATATCATGGGCAACACCATCTTTAAGCGCGTTGTAATTATCTACTTGGGTTTGATAATCGGTGCAGTTAGTACAAACTTTAGGGTTGGGAAAAGTAAATCCGTGATAGGGATTGGAAGTGTCCCCGCATGCCGTGCCAACGGCAGCTTCGCGAAGTTCATCAGCGCGCGTTTCACCCAAAAGAGTTTGCGGCAAGCCGCCAACAGGTCCAGCGTAGATCTGAACGTTGAAAAAGCCATTAGGGAAAGTTTTATTACATGTCCAGCCACCGGTAAAAGCGCAAGTTGCATAATCATGATAACCATCATAACTACCCATTATTCGCTAATGCACATATGTAGGCAATAAGTGGCAAAATCGCCAATTTCGCCCACAGGTATGCACCCATATATAGGCAGTTTTGCCATTTTGACATAAATTTGCCGTATTTGGGATTTGGCAAACTAATTTCAGCGAATAAACCGTAACTAGGCACCCCTTTATTATGGACAGCAAAACCGTTGGCAAAAAATGTCTGGGTATTATCCACCGACAAATTATATGCATCCGTTTTCTCATTAATTCTCGTGTTTGAAGTGACCGTCTTTTTCGCCAGCGACTTACCCTCCATGACATAGACATCATCTCCCGCCTTTAGATCTTTCACTTCTTTAAATTTATTATTTCCCACAAAAAACGGATGCTCCGCCGTCACCTTGACCTGATAATCTCCGGCGACCAGCGAGTAGTAATAATCCCTGGTGACCTTATAAATCTTACTCACCTTCGACTTGGTAATCAGATTATCCGCAAACGAGTCCACTTTGTCTCCCACCTGTACATCCTCTATCTTCTTCCCCCCGTCAGAGCTATTCACGATCGTCCCCGGCAAAAAGCACCCCGGAACTTTGCCGCACGTCCCCCCTCCGCAACTTCGCAATTCCATATCTCGGGTATCACCGGGGGGCTCGCAGTATCTCACCTGGCAGTGATCGTTGCAAATACCCCACGGCCCCCACTGATCAGGTTGACAAGAAT
>Ga0210044_10006485_pt1 | contig 15371 bp, 10 predicted proteins | sample CryGey13umfilter_2_FD_183959 | JGI IMG/M metagenome (GOLD analysis project Ga0210044, IMG submission 183959) | Groundwater microbial communities from aquifer in Utah, USA - Crystal Geyser 4/9/14 3 um filter (SPAdes) (version 2) | ecosystem: Environmental > Aquatic > Deep subsurface >...
CGCGGGCGACACAACCGCCCGCGAGCGAATCACCGCCTTCGGCCCCCACTAGTGCTGCTCGATCCAGCCCGCGATGTGGGGATAGACCTCGTCCCGCGCCCGGGTGCCGAGCACCATGTCGATGTGGCCGTAGTCCAGGCTGAAGCCCTGCTCCCGGCCGCAGATCAGCAGCTTCTTGTCCGTCGAGCCGATGGCCTCGAACACCGCGCTCAGGTCCCGCAGTGGCGTCAACATGTCCCCCGCGCCGGCGATGATCAGCATCGGCGCCTTGACCCGATCGAGGTTGGCGCAGTAGTCGAGCAGTCGGTCGGCGCGGGAGAACCCCGCGGAACCACCGTACCACTCGGCGAACTGTCTGAGCAGCGGCGCCGGGAGGTCGAACAGCGCCCTGGCTGCCAGCTGGCGCACGTGGCGCTTCTCCATGTGCTCGACGTTGGCCAGGATCGGCCCGATGGTCCTGAGCGTGATGCCGGGGAACAGCGCACCGAGGAGCCCCAGACGACGCATGGGGAGCCACCCCAGCAGGTCCAGCGCGAAGCGCAGTCGATATAGCTGATCCACGGCAGGGTGCTTCACCGCGGTGAAGGCCGGTGATCCGATGGTCACCACCGAGCGGAACAGGCGGTGATCGAAGTGCTCCAGCGCGGCGTAGGCCAGCATGCCACCCATGGAGTGGCCGACCCAGTGCAGCCCCTGAGCGGAGGTGGTGTCCAGCATGAAGCGGATGATGGCCGGGATGTCGCGGTGGACATACTCGTCGAAGTCGAACGGCAGACGTCGCGACAGCGGCCAGCCCGGGCGTCGAGACTCTCCGGCGCCACGCAGCTCGGCGACCCACACGTCGTGCCCTCGCTGGTGCAGGTACCACGCCACGCTGATCTCGCGGTGCGGGGCGTCGAGGTCGTGGCGGTTGGCTCCCAGCCCGTGGCACAGCACCACCGGTCCGAAGCGCGAGGTGCCGTCACCCTTCCAGTAGCGGTGGAGCGCCAGGCGCCATCCGTCGCGGGTCCGTACGATGAGCCGCCGTGGCCGCTTGACCAGGATGAAGCGAGGCACCTGGCCAGTGTATCACAGGCGCTACCAGGGCAGCCGCTCGCCGTTCTCGTGCCAGAACCCGCCGGAACTCTCCAGCGTGAGCTCGTCGATGCGGGCCAGCAATCCGGCGGCGGACTCGGGTGGATCGATCAACCCCTTGTTGCCCGTCATGCCGGTGCGCACGAACCCCGGGTGCAGGATGGCCACGGCGATCCCCCGTGGCTCGAGGTCGTGGGCCAGGGAGATGCCGGCCATGTTCAGCGCGGCCTTGGACATGCGGTAGCCGTAGCGTCCGCCGGAGCTGTTGTCGCCCAGCGAGCCCATGCGGCTGGTGATCAGGACCAGCCTGGAGCCCCGATCCATGTGGGGCAGCAGCGCCCGCGTGACGCGCAGCGGCCCCAGGGCGTTGACCTCGAACTGACGTCGGATGCGGTCGAGGTCCAGATCGTCGAGGGACTCCCGCGTGAGGATCCCGGCGTTGTTCAGCAGCAGATCGAGTCTGACCGCTTCTAGCCGCCGGGCCAGGCGCTGCACCGATTCGTCCGACGTGACATCGACGTCGGTCTCCACACGGACCCCGGTCTGCTCCAGCTCGGGGGAGGTGCGGCGGCAGACGGCGATGACACTCCAGCCGCGGTCCGCGAGCTGGCGGCACAGCTCGAGCCCGATGCCGCGGTTGGCGCCGGTGACCAGCGCGGTGCGTGGGGCGTGGGGCATACTCCCTCCTCAGTGTGGCGGCTCCCAGGTCCTCAGCCCGGTGAAGTCGATGGTGTAGGGGATATGGATCAGCTTCAGTCGGCGCGCCACGTCGAACACGGCCTCGCGGCGGCTGAGCGGCGCGTAGACGATCATGTGTCCACCGCCGCCGGCCCCGGTGAGCTTGCCGCCCAGCGCGCCGGCGTGCATCAGGGCGTCGTAGACCCCGTCGATGCGTGGGTCGCTGATGCCGTCGGTGAACTGCTTCTTGTGCTGCCACGCGCGGTTCAGCATGCGGCCCACGTCGTCCAGGTTGCCGCGGATCAGCGAGTACTTCATCTCGAGGCACAGCTCCTTGGTGCTGTGCAGCGCCTCCACGTTCTTGCCCGAGGACATGGCGGCCATCTGGCGCTCGATGATGTTGCCGCTGGCCAGCGTCCGCTCGCCGATGTTGAACAGCAACAGCCGGCGCTCGAGCTCGTAGATCATGCCGCTGGAGAGCTTGAGCGGGTTGACCCGCACGAAGTCGTGCCCCTTGAACTCGATGAAGTTGAGCCCGCCGAACGCCGCGGCGTACTGGTCCTGGCGCCCGCCGAGGTTCTGCAGCTCGTCGCGCTCGATGCGCCACGCCAGCTCGGCCAGCTCGTGCAGGTCCCGCCGGTACTCGCGCTCCAGGTGGTTGAAGGCGCCGATCAGCGCGATGAACAGCGAGGCCGAGCCGCCCAGCCCGGAGCGTGGCGGGACGCTGGAGGCGGCCCACAGCCGCACACCACTGTCATAGCGATGGAAGCTGCGGGTCACCGCCTTGAGCATGTCCAGCTTCCCGTCGTAGGTCAGCTGCGCCAGGCTGGAAGCCGTCAGCTCCTCCCCCGTGTCCCGGGAGCAGAAGTGCAGCCCCGGATCGCGGGTCAACATGAGCTCGGCGTAGGCGTAGCGCGAGATCGCCAGGTTGACCACCATGCCCCCGTGCTCCTCGGTGTAGGGCGAGACGTCGGTCCCGCCGCCGGCGAGGGAGACGCGCACCGGTGCGCGGCTGTGCACCGCGGCCAGGATGTCCGGGGGCTGGGTCTCTGCAGGCGGACGGGGCTGCTTCTTTGCAGTGGGGTCTGTGCTCGACATCACGCCTCCGCTGGATCTCAAATGGGAGGGATGCAGTGTAGCTCAGTTCCGATCAGTTGGTGTACCTTCTTGCCGTGAACGCCGTCACCTCAGCCCTGCATTCCGAGGACCACCGCGCCACGCTGCGCTACGCGGTGTTGCTGCTGCTGGTGAGCGCCGTCGTGCGCAGCCCGACGCTGTGGATGCACAACTTCAACGTCGACGAGGCGATCTACAGCAGCATGGCGACGCAGATGCTGGACGGTGCGCTCTACTTCCGCGACGTGGTGGACCACAAGCCCCCCGGAATCTACTACATCTACACCGCCGTGTTCGCCCTGTTCGGTCCGTACAACCTCACGGCGATCCACTTCGTGCTGTTCGTCACCGTCGCGCTCACCGGCCTGCTGATCTGCTTCATCGGGCGGCGGCTGTTCCACGCCGTCCCGCCCGCGAGGGTGGCCGGATTGTTGTACGTCGTGGTCGGCGCCACCGGTCCGCCGATGGACTTCCAGGCGGCCAACGCCGAGCTGTTCATGAACCTGCCCACGGTGGCGGCGCTGCTGCTCTACCTGTGGGCTCGAACTCCGGGCCGCACAAGGGGCGCCAGTCTGGGATACTTCGGGGCGGGGCTGCTGCTGTCCTGCGCGGCGCTGATCAAGTTCCAGGCCGGGTTCGTCGTGCTGGCCATCGCGGCCCACCTGCTGTGGTCTGGCGGACCGCGGGTGCTGCCGCTGCTGCTGGGGCTCGCCGGGCTGCTCACGCCCTTCGGCGGGCACGCGCTGCTGTACCACGCCGTGGGCGCGTGGGACGCCATGTGGTGGGGTCTGACCTTCAACAGCCGCTATGTCGGCGCCTCGCCCCTGGGGTTCCAGCTGCTGCGGGCGCTGCTGCGCAGCCTGATCTTCCTCGGGCTGGCGTTTCCGTTGCTGCTTCCGGCGGTGGCCTTCGGCGTTCGCCGCCGCGTGGAGCGCCTGCCCTGGTTGTTCCTCGTGACCTGGCTGCTGGCGGCGGCGGCGGCGGTGTCCATCGGTGGGCGCTATTTCCTGCACTACTACGTCCAGCTCGGGCCGCCGCTGGCCCTGATGGGGGCACACCGGCTGCTGCGGTGGGGTGAGGGGCGACGCTGGCTGTTGCGGCTGGCCGCCGGGGTCGTGGCGCTCAACGCCCTGGTGTGGATCACGGTCGCCGCTCTCGACGGGAGGCTCCGACCCCACGAACAGTGGCACTTCGATCGCTACGCGGCCGTCGGCCGCTACGTCCAGCAGCACACCCCGGCCAGCGCGCGGATCTTCGTCTGGGGTGACTCGCCCAACATCTATCTCTGGTCCCGGCGGCGGATGGGTACGCGCTACCTGTGGGTCAACTACCAGGTGGGGCGTGTCTGGGGCACGCCCTACGACGAGGTGGACGCGCCGGATCCGCCGTCGCACCTCATCGCGCACGAGACCTGGCGGCCGCTGCTGCAGGACCTGGAGCGCAACCGTCCAGAGCTGATCATCGACGCCGCGGCGGGCAAGCTGGACGAGTTCGACCGGCTGCCCCTGAGCCGCTTTCCGCGGGTGGCGGCCATCGTCGCGGCGCACTACACTCTCGAGGCGCGCGTGATGGGCGTGCCGATCTACCGCGCGCGACGCGGGGGAGCCCCGCTCGGGTGCGGAGCGGAGCGCGCAACATGTGACCGCGCACGAGGGAGACCATGAGACAGCTGATCGAGCAGATGATCAACGACAGCATCGCGGTGAAGCAGCTGGTGTTGCAGCAGCAGCTGGACACGATCCAGCGCATCGCCCGCATGGCCATCGACTGTCTGCAGGGCCAGGGGAAGATCCTGCTGTGCGGCAACGGGGGCAGCGCCGCCGACGCCCAGCACATCGCCGCCGAGCTGGTGGGGAAGTTCCTCAAGCTGCGGGATGCCCTGCCCGCCGTGGCGCTCACCACCAACACGTCGATCCTGACCGCCATCGCCAACGACATCAGCTACGACGCGGTGTTCGCCCGTCAGGTGCAGGCGCTGTGCGGCGAGCGAGATCTGCTGCTGGGGATCAGCACCAGCGGCAACTCCCCCAACGTGCTGGAGGCGGTGCGCGCGGCGCGTGAGCGGGGAGCGAAGACCGTGGGCCTGACCGGCGGCAGCGGCGGCGAGCTGGCGCGGCTGGCGGACGTCACGCTGGTGGTCCCGTCGGACTCCACGCCGCGGATCCAGGAGTCGCACATCATGGTGGGACACATCGTGTGCGATCTGATCGAGCGCGAGATCTTCGGCTGAGCGTCGACGTGGCGAAAGCGGTGGGTTGCGTCCACCCGCCGCGGATGCGAGGCTGTGAGCCATGCACCAGCGAGCTGTTCGAGGTCTCGTGGCCGCCGCCGCCACCCCGTTCACGGAGCAGCTGCTGCCCGATGCCGGACAGCTGGCGCGACACTGCCGCCGACTGCTGGAGCGGGGCTGCGACGCGGTGCTCGTGCTGGGCAGCACGGGCGAGGCCAATTCGCTGTCGGTGGAGGAGCGGCTGGCGTTGCTGGAGCATCTGGATCAGGCCGGGCTCGGTCCGTCGCTGCTGGTGGGGGTGAAGAACAGCGGCGGGGAGTGGTCGTACACCGCGCGGCTGCTGCGCGAGTTGCCGCGACTCTCGGTGTTCACCGGCACCGAGGAGCATCTGCTGGCCAGCCTGCGCCTGGGCGGGTCGGGCTGCATATCGGCCACGTTCAACGTCATCGCACGCGAGGCCGCCCCGGTCTACCGCGGGTTTGGTGTGTTGCCCGACATGCAACGCATCCACCACCTGCAGGACCGGTTGACCCTGCTGCGCCGCACCTTCGCCGGCTGTTCGATGATCCCCGCGATCAAGATCGTGCTCGGGCGGCTGTACCCTGACGAGGGCTGGAACCGACTGCGACCGCCGTTGACCACGCTGGGTGACCAGGAAGGCGCGGCGCTGCTGGAGGGTCTGCGAGGCGCGGGGGTGCAGGGGGTGTGACCGCGAGCGATGGTGTCAGTCCACGCGGTCCACGGGCGGGGGCTGGGCGTAGTCGCCGGGGAACGGGTCGGCTGTCTCGCGGCGCTGGATCTCGTCGGTGGTCCACGGCGTGCCCTGTTCCCCGAAGAACGCGACACCGATCACCCCCACGTTGCGGTCACCGGTGGTGCGGGCGGCGTAGGAGTCCTTGACCCGACCGAAGCGGAACGCGGCCACCGTGGAGTCGCTGCGACGGAAGCCGTCGATGATCAACATCCCGTACGGGGCCAGCAGGTAGCCACGCTTGCCGACGGTGGCGGGGCGCCCGTCGATCACGTCCAGGCCGTCGACTGACGCCACGACCTCGAACCGTCCGCCGGTGCGGTTGCGCACCACGAGGTTGTAGCGATCGCCCTCGCGGCCCACGACGTAGGTCCGGTCACCGGCCCGCCGTCCGTGCAGCACGCCACCGTCGGGCGTCTGCAGCGCGACGGTGATGTTGCCGCTGGGGGTGGAGGCGTAGTAGGGCGAGACGCCCTCGTTGCCGCGGGAGGCCATCTGCGCCGAGATGCCCTCCGCGTCGTTGTAGTACACGCTGAGGCTGGCGAATGGAGTCGTGGTGGCCCGCTGGAACGTGGTGTGGCGCACGTGGGACGTGCGGTTCTCGCCCCAGGTGGTGCCCAGGCCGGGGCGTTCCTCTCGCGGCGGGCTCTCCCTGCGCATGGCGCTGTCCGCCGGTGCGGTGGGCGCCGGTGCGGACTCCGTCCTGGAGTAGGAACGGCTCTCGTAGGCCGCGGGGCTCGCGTGGGCTGCTGCTGTCGTGGCCGGGGCGTCGCCGCCGTGGGCCATCGGGGCGTTGCCGCCGTAGCCGGGTGCCTGTTGACCCGCCGCGCATCCGGCGAGCAGAGCGAAGACAACCACAGTGACTGGGAATCGATGTCGTTTCATGACCCTCTCCTCGGCTTTGGTGCAGTAACGCCGAGACGAGGGCACGCCTTACACGCCAGGATGTTTTTTGAGAGAGGAAGACGCGAGATTGGAGGAGACGCTATCGGTCCCGTCGCTGGCCGTTCGAGCTCGGTGAGGGGATCTGGCGTGGGTGGGCATCCGATCCACGGGGTCAAGATCCGTGGAATCACGAAGCTGATGGGCCGCCACCTCATGACGCGCGCGACCGGTCTTGAACGTGTCCAGGTGGTAGTTCTTGAGGGTGCCGGGCGAGCCAGGGCAAGACCGGATCGCCGGGTCGAAAGCGGTGGAAGGCACAGTACGCGCGGACCAGCGCTTCCTGGGTCAGATCGGCGACGGTGTCATTGTCCTGGCACAGTGCCACCGCGATCCGGAACAGACGGTCGTGGTATGGGCGTGTGATCTCCACGAACCGCGCCACGGCAATTGGTTCCCGGTGGCCCCCCACGTTCCCCCGTTGCGTGGAGCGTGATAACGCGCAATGGTTGGGCATGCCACGGGCGGCTGCCTTCTTCGACCTCGACGGGACCTTGCTCGGCAAGAACAGCGGGGCGCTGTGGATGAGGCACGAACGTCGCCAGGGGCGCCTGGGGGCGTGGCAGGTGGTGCAGGGGACGTTCTACCTGTTTGCCTACCGATTCCACGCCCTGGACATGGAGCACGTCATGGTGAAGGCGCTTCAGACGGTGAAGGGCGAACGGGAGGAGGAGGTCCGCCGCCGCACCCGCGAGTGGTTCTTCGACGAGGTGGTGGAGGTGGTGGCGCCCGGTGCTCGACCGGCCCTGCAGCACCACAGGGAGCGCGGCGACATGCTGGTATTGCTGACCTCCTCGTCGATGTACGAGTCCGAGGCCGCCACCGAGCACTTCGACCTGGAGCACTTCCTCTGCACGCGCTACGAGGTCCACGACGGCGTGTTCACCGGCGACGTCGTTCGGCCCATCTGCTACGGCAAGGGGAAGGTGATCCACGCACAGTACTTCGCCGCGCGACACGACCTGGATCTCGGGCAGAGCTTCTTCTACACCGACAGCTTCAGCGATCTTCCGATGTTGCGTCGTGTCGGGCACCCGCGCGTGGTGAACCCCGACCTGCGGCTGCGGGTGGCCGCGCTCGCGGCGGGCTGGACCGTGCTGGACTGGCGGGGGTCGTAGGTGCGCTGGTCGCCGATTCTTCTCGGTGCCGTCGGGGTGAGCATGCGCGGCCGCGCCAAAATCCAACCCCCGCAAGGCCATCGAACGGGCCCAGATCCGGTTCGACGCCGGCGAGTACGGCGCGGTGCTCTCGATCCTGAAGCGCGTCGGATCGCACCGAGGCGGACTTCCTGCGGGCCTACGCCCACTACAAGCTGGGGCATCTGGAGCGGGCGGATCGACTACTGGAGCAGCTGCTGGCGCTGACCTACTCGTCGACGGGGCAACCGGCGGCAACGGACCGCCGTTGCCGTCGGAGATCTACGATCTGACCACCGACTACTCGATGCTGGCGCACGGGCCCTGAGCTGTGGGGACGTGTGCGGTTGCCCTGGCAGCTGAGCATCTCGGCCGGCGCCGCGCTATGGTGGTGGATCGCGACTATGCGCGCCGGCAGCTGCAGCTCATGCTGCGCTGGAACTGGCCCCTGCCGTGATGCGCTCCACCGGTGGGTCACCACGCGATAATCCGCAAAATTGCAGACAGTTGAGCGCCATGGCCCGTGGTGGGGGGCGTTTGTGGGGGAATCGTCCGTAGAACAGAAGGGTTTCATGGAAGGGCCCAACAGCTGCTCGGGTATGCGAGTCAAAGGGTTGAGCTCACGTACGAGGAGGACGATGGCGCGAAAAGCTGCAACCACGCGTAGACGCGATCCAGGACCGGACGCGGGTGACAATCCGCTGCGGGCGTACATGCGGTGTATCGGAAGTGCGCCGCTGCTCACGCGGGAGGGCGAGCGTGAGGTGGCGCGACGCATCGAGGAGGGGCGGCGACGAATGCTGGAGGTCCTGTTGCAGTCCAACGCCGCCCTGCACGAGATGGTCCAGCTCGGTCAGGACCTGCGGCGGGGACAGACGTCAGTCTCCATCCTGTGTGGACCCGACGAGGAGCTGAGCGAGGGGGAGCAAGAAGCCCGGCTCGCCGAGGTGCTGCGATCCATTGACCGCGTCCGGCCGCTGGCGCGCGCCCACGGGCGTGCTCCACTCCGCGCTCCAGACTGGCTCCCCCGCTCCGCGCGCGAGATGGAGCGGCTGGCGCAGCGCTCGGGTGGTCCGACCCAGGCGGGTCAGCGCCAGCGGGTGCTCCGGCAGCACAGGCGGGCGGAGTCCCGGGTGCGGGAGCTGTTCAGCGCGCTGGATCTGGAAGGCCGTCTGTCACGCCGGACGATGGAGCGGTTTCGCGGCGGCATGCGACGCATGGAGCGCGCGGAGCAGGAGCTCGCCAGCCTGGGGCTCGAGCTGCAGCGCGCCGTGGAGGCGGGGCAGCTGCGCGAGCTGCGGCGGCGGCAGCGTGAGCTGCGGCGACAGATCCAGGCCGTGGTGCTGGAGAGCGGCCTGTCCCTCAACCAGCTGCGCCGGCTGCAGGTCGAGTTCGGCGAGGCGGAGCGCAGCACCAGCTGGGCCAAGAACGAGCTGGTGGAGGCCAACCTGCGGCTGGTGGTGAGCATCGCCAAGCGCTACTCGCACCACGGCATGTCCCTGGCGGACCTGATCCAGGAGGGCAACCTGGGGTTGATCAAGGCGGTGGAGAAGTTCGATCACCGTCGAGGCTTCAAGTTCTCGACCTACGCCACCTGGTGGATCCGCCAGTCCATCACCCGCGGCATCACCGATCGGGCGCGGACGATTCGCATCCCGGTGCACCGCGTGGAGGACACCAACCGCCTGAACCGCGTGCGGATCGGGCTGCATCACAGCCTGGGGCGGGAGCCCACCACCGAGGAACTGGCCGCCGAGATGGGGATCTCCATCGACCGCGTGCAGATGATCCTGAGCACGGTGGCGGAACCGGTGTCGCTCGACGGTCCGGTGGGGGACGACGACGCGCCGCTCTTCGGGCTGATTGTGGACAGCGCCAGCGTCTGTCCGCGGCAGGAGCTGATCGACCGCGAGCTGGCGGACCAGACGCGCCAGGCGCTGGCGAGCCTCACCCCCCGGGAGCAGCGCGTGCTGCGCAAGCGCTTCGGCATCGACGAGCGCGGGGAGCTCACGCTGCAGGTGGTGGGTCGGGAGCTCGGCGTGACCCGTGAGCGCATCCGTCAGATCGAGGCCGCGGCGCTGGCCAAGCTGCGGCGGCAGTTCGCCCACCTCAGAGGCTACCTCGGCCCCGACGAGGAGTGAGCCAGCCCCGGGAGCGTCGCGCGCTACTCGATGTTGATGCGCTTGAGGTCCAGCCCGGCGGGGTAGCCGTACGAGACGTAGGAGTCCACGCCGTAGACCAGCACGCCGAAGGACTGGTCGGCCGAGACGCGGTGCTTGCCGTCGTTCAGCAGCAGGTGCAGCAGGCCGTGGCTCTTGCCGGCGATGTTGCCGATGGGCGTCGGCGCCTGGGTCACCAGCGTACCGTCCAGGGTCAGCTGGATCGGGATCGGCACGATGAAGGTGGCGTAGTCCTGGTAGTAGTCGTCGGGGACGAGGAACACGTAGTCCTTGCGAAACTGCTCCACCGGCGGCACGACGATCATCGCCGGGTCGCCCACCGGCCCGCAGTAGCCCAGGTGGCACGCGGCCTCGAACCCCAGCCCCTTGCACTGCGCGTCGGTGGTGCAGGTGTTGGCCGCGGAGGCCTCGCCGGTGTGGGCCGCCGAGGCCATGAACTGGGTCAGCAGCACCGGCCCGCTGGCCTGGACCACGAACGACGTCGTGCTGGAGAAGGTCACGCTCTGCCCGCGGTTCAGCTGCGTCGGCGCCCCCGCTGGCGCGGAGGGGGTGTAGCTCAGCTTGACCCCCGCCGCCCCGCCGGTGAGGCTCCACCAGTCGGGCTCCGGGGTGCCGGAGGTCTTGCGCGGCCGGGTGCGCGCGGCGACGAACACCTTGCCCCACGCCGACAGCGGGAGCATCTGCTGCTCCAGGTGATCGGCGCAGCACTTGGGGGCCGTCCCCGCCGGCATCACCGTCGCCGCGTTGCCGGAGAAGACCGCCACCGGCTTGCTGGCGTGGACCGAGGTGCCGGACAGGTTGTTGGCGCCGGTGCCCTGGACGTCGGAGGAGATGCTCAGCACCTCGTAGCGGTTGATCGTGCGCGTCACCGCCGCCATCCCAGCCGGGATCCCCGATCCGGCCACGATCGCCGCCGTGGGCTTGATCGTGACCTGCGTCCCGTCGGTCACCCCGACCACCGTGACGAATGCGCCCATGTCGTAGGTCGTGGCCGGGTTGTTGGTGTCCTGGACCACGATGCCGTCCCCGGTGACGGCGATGTAGTCCGCCTCCAGGCTGGACACCGGGAGCAAGAGCGAGGCGTCGTTGGAGTAGGCCTCCAGCGTGTTGTTCAGCGGGTTGAACTGGTACACCGTCACCGGCGCCGCGGCCGAGACGCGGAAGGCGGTTGCCCCCTTCACCGTCCCGATCACGTTCTGCGGTCCGACGTTGAACACCCTGACCCCGCCGGGGAACACGTCGCCCTCGGCCACCACCGTCTCCTTGCCCGCCACCAGGGTGAAGACCTTGACGTGCACCGCGTGCTCGGTCTGGCCGGCGTAGCTCACGACGATGGCGAACTGGGCCTCCCGCGGGGAGTAGCCCTGCTCGGCGGGGGCGTTGTCCAGGTCCACCGCGAAGTACTCACATCCGACGTAGGACCGCTCGGCCTTGGCCGTGGAGCAGGGGTCGGTGCACTCGCCGGCGTAGCACGACATGGGCCAGACGCAGGTCTGCACCAGCTCCCAGGCCATGCCGCCCACGCAGCGATAGGCCTGCTCCCCCTCGCACTTGCCCTGCCCCTCGCTGCACTCGGCACCGCCGTCCCCGGTCTTCTTGAAGCTGTCGTTGCATCCGCCCACCAGCAGCAGGGCGCCCAGCATCGCAAGTCCCGCGCGTCGCATTGTGACCTCCTGATCAGGCTATACGATGCCATGGACCCGATCTGATGCAAAGGTCGCGATGTTTTTCTGGGGGGCGGACAGGGGGTGGGGCAGGGGGAGGAACGACGGGGCTCTACCTCATGGCTGGTATTCCAGCGCCCCGCGGTCCACCTGCCCGTTGACCACCCGGGGCTGGTTGAACAGGTCCAGGGGCAAGAAGTTTGATGACGAGAGGCCAGGCACGCCGGTCGTGGTCCCCTGGTCCCGGCAAGGGGAGGCGGAGGACAGGTGGTAGTAGGGGTTGACCGAATCGACGGTGTTGAACAGGGGATCGGTGGAGGCGTTGTTGGAGCCCGGCACGACGGTGGCGGCCGCCGCCTGCACCTGCGAGTTGTGAAACTCGCAGCCTCCGCTCCAGCTATCCGTCGTGGCGTTCTTCTTCCACAGGATGCTGTTGTACACCATGACGGATCCGGCCCCCGGCGCGCACTTCATCTGGAGGCCCGCGTTGTTCACGATCGTGCTGTTGATCACGTACGCCGAATTCACGGTCTGCAGAAGATCCAGCCCCACGCCGGCGTTGCTGATCTGAGTGTTCGTGATGTAGCCCGAGGCGTTGTTCTCGAGCTTGATCCCGGCCCCGGCGATGGAGTTCGCCATGCGGAATCGATCCACGAACAGGCTGCTGTTCACGGCGTAGATCCCGGCGGTGAGCGGTGTCGTAAACGTCCCACTGTAGCCCAGGTGCACGTCGGTGAGACTCAGTGGGTTGCCGCCGGGCAGCGCCTTGTGGTAAATCGCGTAGCCTTTGGGGACCCAGGAGATGCTGGCGTTCTCCATGGCCAGCTGGGTGTATGTCGAATTCACACCCTGGCAGGCGCTCAGCGCCACGTCCTTCATCATCAGACCGGCGCCGGTGGTGCCCGGTGAGGCCACGTCCACGCACGAACCGGCGCTGTTGGTGATGTCGCTGGCCACGAGGTAGACCAGGCTAGAGTCGCTGCCGTTGGTGATCTCCACCAGTGGCGGCAGGCCCGTACCCGCCTGGGTCCGCGTGATCCGCAGCCCCCACAAAACGACGATGTTGCTGGGCGCGCCGCTCGGGGTGTTGACCGTGACCACCGATCCGCTGTTGCTCTGCACCACCGCCTTGATCAGGCTCGGGGTGGCGATCCCGTGCTGCACCAGCGTCCCCGCGGTGCCCGTGCCCCACAGCGCCACCTGGCGCCCGATGGCCAGGTTCTCGTCGTAGGTCCCGTCGGCCACGGCGACGTGGAGCTTGGTGGTGTTGGTGACGCAGGGCTGGATCGTCGCGTACGGGCTCTGCCGTGTCCCGGCCCCCGGGGCAGGCTTGGCGGCGTCGGCGTAGCAGATGCTGGCCTCGGGGACGCACGTGTTCTTCGTGCCGAACAGGTTCACGGTGGAGTAGTCCGGGATGTTGCACACGGTGCTCGAGCACTGGGCGTGGGCCGTGCAGCTCGTCCGGCACGCGGTGGCGCTGGCGCAGCGGTAGGGGTCGCAGCCGGCGCTCTTCACCGCGGTGCAGGCGGCGCTGGATCCGGTGCACTGGTCCTTGGTCAGGTAGCTCGTGAGAGCGGCGTCGACGCACTTGGTGGCCCCGCCGTTGCACGCCGTGCCGGCCGGCCGCAGGCTGCAGGTGCCCAGCTTGCCGGCCAGGGCGCAGCTCTCGCACGGCCCGGCCCCGCACGTCTTGTCGCAGCACACCTTCTCCGTGGCGTGGCAGATCCCGCTCTGGCACTGGCTGCTGGCGCTGCACACCTGGCCGTTGGGCTTCTTCACGCACTGCCCCGAGAGGCAGACGTGGTCCGTGACGCACTGGCTGTCCGCGGTGCAGCTCGCCAGGCAGCCGGTCTTGGTCGCGTTGCAGCGGAACGTGCCGCAGGCCTTGGTCGTCGTCTGGCACGATCCGGTGCTACAGCTCTTGAACGTCGCGGTGCTGGACGCGCTGCCGTCGACACACGCCGCGGCGGGACTGCAGGCGCTGTTGCAGCAGGTGCTCCCGACGCAGAACGTGCTCTGGCACTGGTTGCCGCCGCCGCAGGTCGCGCCGTTGGCCTGCTTCGGCTTGCACAGCTTGCTGCCGTCGCAGTAGGCGGTGCTGACGCACTGCGCGTCCCCGGCGCAGGCCGCGAGGCAGCTGGTCTTCGTCGCGTCACACAGGAACAGCGCGCAGGAGGCCGACACGGACGTGCAGCTGCCGGCCTTGCACAGCTTGTCGACCTTGGTGCTGCCGGTGCAGCTGGTGGCGCCGCAGCTCGTGTTGTCCGCCACCACGCTGCAGGTCCCCACCTTGCCCGGCAGCGTGCAGCTGTGGCAGTCACCGGTGCAGCCGCTGTTGCAGCACACGCCGTCGACGCAGTGGCCGCTCTGGCACGCGGCGTCGTTGGTGCCGCAGCTGGCCCCGTTGACCTGGGGGCTGGAGCAGGCCTTGTTCACGCACTCGAACCCGGAGACGCAGTCGCTCTTGGTGGTGCAGGTGGTCCCGCACGCCGCGCTCGACGCGCAGCCGAACCCGCCGCAGGAGGCGGTCGCCGCCGCGCAGCCGCCGCTGCCGTCGCAGGCGTGGGTCGTGAGCTGGCCCCCGGTGCAGGAATCCGGGTCGCACGAGGTGGCGCTGTCGGGGTAGGCGCACTGCCCGGTGCCGTCGCAGCTGCCGGAGCACGTCGCGTCGGCGCCGGCGCATTCGGTGTCCGGGTCCTGATCCGCGGGGATCAAGGTGCAGGTGCCCACGGCGCCCGCGACCTTGCAGCTGCGGCAGGTGCCGATGCACGAGCCGTCGCAGCAGACCCCGTCCACGCACTGGCCGCTGCCGCACTGCGAGCCGTCGGTGCAGGTGGATCCGTTGGGCCTGGTCTGGTCCGCACCCGGCGTGGAGTCCGCCAGGCTGTCCGGCTGGCTGTCCGGCTGGCTGCCGTCGTTGGTGGCCCCGCTGTCCATCCCGGCGTCGGTCCCGATGGCCACGCAGCGGTTCTGCTCCGGGTCGCAGCGCTCGCCGGGCGGGCAGTCGCCAACCTGCTCGCAGAACCCCGCGGTCTCCGAGGTGCAGCCCCCGATGATGAGGGCCAGCGTGAGCATCAGAACAACCACCCCTGTGATCCGTGACATGTTCCCTCCAGGTCTTGTCATGAGTTCCCCGGTTATCGGGCGGGAGGGGGCACCGGTTGCGTGAAAAGCGCAGGTGGCGCCGGAACCATCGGTCCGCCGAGCGGCGATGCGACAGTAATTGCTGCTGTATCTCGGTCGAAATGGTCCGGTGAGCGGCGAAGCGACAGTGATTGCTGTCGGACTGACCTTAGAAGCCGAAGCCCAGGGCCAGCGCTGCCCCACCTGCCCGCGGTCCAGGACCAGCGCGGGCCCGCGAAAGACACGTGACCCGCTCGCGTGCGGAGCAGGTCGCGTCCGGGGCTGCGCGTGGGCCCACACCGTGGTGATCAGATCGAACGCCGCCATGGCCAGGCTGAAGGCGCCGATGCCGATGGCCGCGGCCTGGAGCTTCTCGCCGCCACCGCCCTCGAACAGACGGTAGCAGTAGGTCAGGTTCAACACGCCGTTGGCCAGCTGACCGGCGCCCAGCAGATACCCGGCCCACAGCTGACCCGC
>Ga0210044_10006487_pt1 | contig 15368 bp, 15 predicted proteins | sample CryGey13umfilter_2_FD_183959 | JGI IMG/M metagenome (GOLD analysis project Ga0210044, IMG submission 183959) | Groundwater microbial communities from aquifer in Utah, USA - Crystal Geyser 4/9/14 3 um filter (SPAdes) (version 2) | ecosystem: Environmental > Aquatic > Deep subsurface >...
ACAGCATCAAGCTCCTCGATTAAAGACTGTCTGGCGCGAGCCAGATTTTTAGCTTTTTCGTCTTGCTTTTCGGCGTCAGATGTTAAAGGGTAACTCATTTTAATACCTCCTTTTTTGTTTAAAAAAGGCCTTAGGCAAAGTGCAGCTTTTGACTAACGAAAACTTCCTTGGTGTTTAGATGTTGTGCCAAAAAGCACTTGGCCTTAAAATCGCTGCAGTGGGCAGGATAGATTTTTCCTGAAACTTTTCGATTAAGCACTTTAACCGTTTCTTCCAATCTTTTTTTAGCCTCCCCTCTTAAATGAAAACCTCCGATAACGGAAAATATCGTTTCATTGTTAAACACTTCTTTGGTTGCGGCAATGTACTTGGGCAATAGACAATCTGGATGGGAAATCAGGGTAACTTTATGAGAAAGATTGGGGGAAAATTTCAACCCCTGGGTGTGGTCGTTATGGCCATGGCTTAAAATAATAAAATCCGTTCTTCTTAAATTAATTTTTAGCTTTTCAGCATTCTTGATATATACGTCAGAAAAACCCAAATCAAAAAGGATACGTTTTCCATCAACCTTGATCCAATAGCATAATCCGGGTTCTCCCAAGAAATGCTCATCGGTAAATGTATTGTTGTCTACTAAAACGGTTATTTCCATGCCTTTAATATTCTATCATATCCATCGGGCGTAAAATCTTATGGGTTTTTCCCATCTTTTTCAATTCTTATTGCCCGCCCTTTAATAATAGCTTTAGCCACTTTTTGGTGAGCGCGGCTCAACAGTCTGGCAAAAGTCGGCTGGGATATTTTCATTTTTTCTGCTGACTTAATCTGCTCTAGGCCATCAACTTCATGCAGTTTTAAGGCTTCAAGCTCGTCAGGCAATAAAACAATTTCCTCAAGTTCATATAGCGGAACCCCTCGAGGTTTGAAATAATATACGTTTGGTTTGAAGTTTAAACAGCGGGCTATTTTTGGTCTTGGCATAATAGTTGTATTATACTAAAATAATGAATCTCCATGAGTTGATACTCATGGTACCTTCTTTTGCTCGCAAAAGCGAGCTAATTTTGGCTTATATCTTCGATCTTGCGATCGGAGTAATTAACGCTCGCAAAATAAACGGTGCGAGAGCCCGCCTCCCTTTTTTTGGGATTTGGGCTCTCCTTCCTCATTTAGTTTCCGCTTCTTTCAATTCTTTTTTTACATCATCCATCTCTTCTTCTAGGGCTTTTTGGTAATCGGCAAGGGCTTGTTTCTGGTCGTTTTTATTTTGCGGCCAGTTCCAAGAAAAATAGCGCCCTAAACCTCTTTTCGCACCGAATCTTTTTCGCCATCCCAATCCTAAACCGCAGGGGCCAAAACCCCTACCGTCTCCTGGCCCTGTTCCCATAGGTCCGGTTCCATCAAATCTTGGCATACCAATTCACCTCCCTCCAAGATTATTATGAATATATATTCATATATATCCTGGAAAAGAAGTATTGTCAAGGTGAAAACTGAAAGAATTAAAAAATGAAGGGTAAAAAAATAATCTTTCAAATTATGAAAAAGGTTCGAAGGTTAAGAATTGAAAATGAGCGTTTGACAAACTCCATCAAGAAGTTCGAAGCACCCCAGTCAGGTCGAGGTGTCCAATGTGGTGAGCCCGGAAGGATTCGGACCTTCAACCCATTGCTTAAGAGGCAATTGCTCTACCATTGAGCTACGGGCCCACGAATGTATCTTTTAACCATTTTCTTTCCTGACAGGACTTAAGTTGTTTTTCTCGAGAGATAGCTTCATCTCTCGATTGAAATATTTCGTGGCATATTAAATGCCATGGACCAACATTTTTCTATGTATAAAAATATTGCTTAAGAGTCAGGCTAAGCCTGATCTACCATTGAGCTACAGGCCCACCAGAATAAAATTCTAAACTCTAAATGCTAAGCTCCAAAACAAACCGACACTAAAGATTGCAACGGGAGCCTTCTCCGCCGGCCGGCGGATCGGGATGACATTTAAGAATTTAGCATCAGGAGAGGTTTTTGTCAACCAAGAGCCTTTTTCTCAAAAAGCTCTACGATGGCGTCATATTTTGGCTGGATAATTTTTCTGGCCTCAGGCAACAGCTTTTGGTAACTTTGTTTGACTTTGGCCAAGACAAACTCTCTGCCTTCTTCTGTCTCCAATTTTTTAATTGAGTAAGCCAGATGGAAAAGTGAATGAACATGGGCGAGATGTGCCATGGCATCGGCGCTGGCTAAGATTTCTGCCTCCAGAGTTTTGCGTTTCAGTTTTTGACTTCCGCGATGGGTTAAAATGGCGTGCTTGACCCTCTCTATTTTGTCACTGGGGTAATGGTATTTTTCCAAAATTTCACCGGCGAGGCGGGCACCAACAAGGTGATGTTTTTCTACCCACTCCTTATTGGTCACACTGGCATAATCGTGCAAAAGAGCCGCCAGCATCACAATTTCCTCGTCGGCCTTCAGTTTATGTGCCAGCTTTCTGGCATAGGTTACAACCGGTATAAAATGGTCTTCCCAAACAGAAGCTTTAAAATAATTAGCTTTACTGCGGCAGGCTTTTTTGACAATTTGTTCTACCTTAAAAATAATATCGGTCGGAGAAGGCATCTTAAAATATTTTAAAAATCGCTTCTTTTTCGGGTTTGTTATTTTTAATGACCTTTTGATAATAATCTTCTATTTTGAGAATAATTTTATCCCAGGCAAAATTTTGCGCATAAGCTAAGGCATTTTTACCCATCTGAACTCTTAAATTATCATCTTCTATCAATTGTGTCAGGGCCTGACGGAATTCGGAGGTGCTTTTCGGGTTTATTAAAAATCCGACATTTTTACCTTCGACAAGTTCCTGATATCCAGGATTTTTACCTGCAACTACCGGTTTGCCACTCGACATTGCTTCCAGCAAAACAATGCCGAAAGACTCATTAAAAAGAGCCGGGGAACAAAATATATCCGCTGAAGCGTAATAATGAGGCAGTGCCTGATCGTCAACTTCCCCCTCAAAATAAATCTCAGGGTCGTCATAAAAGTTTTTATAGGTCTTAAGGCTTGAACCGTTTCCCACCACGATAAGTCGCAGAGGAAACCCTTCATTTTTTAATTTTTTAAAGATGCGCAGCAGGAAATTAAGACCTTTTCTCTTTTCAACGCGACCGACAAAGAGGATATTGATAAGATTGTGGTCAAATTTAGCAAGGGGTGAGGTAGTTGGAGAGAATCTTTTTGTATCAACACCATTCGGTATAATTTCAAAAATACCGGGTGCGAATCTCTGTCCTAATTTTTCGGCTTGCTGCGAGATGGCAATTCTTCCGTGGATTTTGCGATTTAAATATTCGCCGATGATTTGGAGCAGATTTACGGAAAAAAAATTGTTTTCCAAAACAGTATGAAATGAAGCAATGTTGATAGTCGGCGAGAGTTCTAGAATCTGCCAGGACAAGGCCGGAATGTTCAGGCTGTGGAAATGAAGAATATCAAAACTCTGATGTTCGAACAAAGATCCTATCTCTTCTGAATAATCCATACCTAAGGCTAAAGTTCCCTGCGTGCCATAAAGCATCGGAAGCGTGACGCTATGGCCAATTCTGATAACATCTTGCTGTAATTTCTCTGGAATCTTGGTTGGAGGCCCAGGGGCAATAATTTTGACTAGATGGTTTAGCTTTTTCAAGTGATAGTACTGACTAAGAATATGAGATTGAACTCCACCGTATGATTCCAAGGGATAAGGAGAAACAAGACCGATTTTCATTTTTCATCCTCAGTTATAGAGAAACTGATTCCAAATTACTCATCTTGCGATAAACCAAATTGGTTTAGCGTATAGACATACTTTATGCCTACTTTTAAATACTTTTGTCTATAATTTTTCTCGCGCCTGGAGGGACTCGAACCCCCAACCTTTGGTTCCGAAGACCAACGCTCTATCCGATTAAGCTACAGGCGCACAAAATGATTCTTTCTAGATAAACCAACTACTTTAAAATCTAAAAATCCTTTCTTGGTTTAGCGTATAGATATGCCTTAATATCAGTTTTCGAATAGGTTTGTCTATAATTTTAAAATAAATAGATCGGTAAATCAAGCTTTAGCAGCAAGATTATTCGGGTAGACTGATAAGTAAAATCTGAGCTTCTCCATTGAGACACCTGTCAGCATCCTGTCCCTGGTCAATCATTTTTTGTTCGGCCGATCTTGGCAGTACATTGTTATTGTTATAATCGCCCTGGACACCTATATATATTCCGCCGGGAACGGTACAACCATAGCGAGAGGCACCATCAGGCCAGTAATTATAATCATATTTTCCTTTCCAGGGGGTGGATTGCGGCCAACGGTCAATATATGGACCATCCCATCTCGATTGAATAATACCAGCCCATTTTTGCGGACACTGCGGACAAGTTTGTTCCGGATGAGGGTCGCTTAATGGGTTATAAGATTCGCCGGTGTCCGGGTTATAAGGCAAGGCTCTTGCTAATCCAGGATCCCATCCACGAGAGAAGTCAGGCGGATAAAATCCTATAAATTTGTCATACATTTCGGTGGCGGTTTTGAGACTCTGGGCATCAGCTTCACTGGCTGAAATCCTTGAATCTTCAAGCGACTTAACATAGTTGAGTAACAAAGCTGTAGCTAAAATTCCGATAAGCGCAACCACAACCATCATTTCAATCAAAGTAAAACCTAATTGATTGCGGGTAAGGTCACAGAATTTTTTAGATGGGCAGGTTTCTTTTCTTTTTGACATTTAAACTTTGAATTACACTCTGTTTGATACCTAAAGCATTACACCGCTGTTCAACATTATATAATAGTAAATCGCCATTGTGTAGTCCAACTTGTACTTCGTTAAATCGGTGATCCTGCAACCTTCTCTATCTTTTTTACAACATCGCATTGAGGATAACAATAACCTTCGATGGTCATCCAATTGAAATTGGAAAAACTGGCATGGTTAAAAATAAAAGGTATGATAGCTACTATCCTTTCGTCAGGTAGCCAAACATTCTGGAAAACATCATCAAAATACTGGGCGGTTATAGCGGCAGATTTGTATTGCCACTTTGGTTGTTCTCCCTCCTTATGCGCCCAGCCCGTTTCAGTCAGAAAAATCGGTAAGTTTTCCACCTCAAAATATTTTTTTAACAAATCCATTTCCCATTCGTAGGCAGAAATCTGATCGCGAGTTTCGTACCAGGAGGGAGGATTGTGAAAATCTCCGGAGAATTCCGGTTGCGGGTAGGGATGGGAGGCCCAGCCGTCCAATTTTTCAAAAATGCCGGGAACGGCTTCATCCATACGTATTAAATATTCTTCTTCATCCAGATAACGCGGTCCACTCCGTGATGAAGAATTAAATCCACTGTTTAAAATGAAAAAATTTTCATTTTCTTCTTTAAATATTTCCATAGCTTTTGCCAAAACCCGCGCATATCCTTCCGGGTCGATATTTTCTCCCCAGAAATCCTTGGCATTGGTTTCGTTAAAAACAGTCACAATCCAGCAAGACGATGGCCAGGAAAAAGAATTTAAAAAAGAAGCAGTTTTTGCAAGCTGAGAGAAAAGATAGTCTTGATCGTATTGATAAGGATGGAGTTGAATGATCGGAATCAAGTGATTTTCCTTCGCCAGATTAAAAAAAGTTTCCCATTCTTTTTCTTCTAGATTATTGATCCATAAAGGATATAAAACATATCCCCAATCACCGCCATTTGAGTTTATCAAATTAGCAATCTCCGTAATTTGCTTCTCCATACTTAAAGTCGCCGAATCAACCACCATGTACATCCCGAATTTATTGTTGGGCGTTTGGCGTTGGTAGAGCGATTGGCCATCTTGGAAACAAGGAGGTAAACTCTTTTGCGGGTTTTGGTCCATAGGCAATTCCATCAGCTCTGCCGAATTAGTTGTTTGAGAAATAATCTTTTGCCTCGGTAGATTAGAAAACAAGTTTAAAGAAAAATATTTGCAGAATATGAGCAATAAAGAAAGAAAGGTTGTAATAAGCATCAAAAAAGTGGCGATCAAAGGTTTTTTGGATTTATTCTCGCGGCTTCTTTGATTAAATTGGTAAACGCGAGGTTTGACCGAATCCGCATGAAGGGAGACAGACTTTAAAAAGTTTATCCCAGAAAGACTATGTTTTGGTTGACGTTTTTCAAAATATTTAGGCATATTCGCAATTCATTGACAAATTCGCCGAGCTATACTTCTTAGATCAACTTTGAGATTTTCTGCCAAGCCCGTCAATCATTTTCCTCATCTGATCCGGAGTTTTCAAAAGTGTATCCTGCCATAACTCTAAATTATCCCATAAAAGATTTCTAATATTAGGATATAATGATTTTAAAACAGCCACCTGAATTTTCGGTTTACCAGGCAGGTAAAAACCAACTCCCCTGTTTTCAACAACATCCCGATATTTTTCTTCTTGTCCGCTCATTAGGCTAAAAATAAAAATCGGAAGTCGGGAAAGACCGGCTTCGGCTGACATTTGGGCCAGTGAAAAAGCGATTCCGAAATCAGCGGCATTCATCCAAGTGGCTACTTCTTCTTCGTCCAGCCAACCTAAAAATTTAAATATTTTTAAGGAGGAGTATTTAGCTGATAGCTGGCTCATAAATTTTATATTTTTCCCACAGAGGAAGACAAAGAGAACCTTTTTCTGACTAAATTCAGAAGCTAATGGATCAAGATAATTTTTAACCCGATTGATCCACTCTGAGCCTGCCATGACTAAACCTATCTTGGTGTCTGAACTAATTCCAAGTTGCTGGCGAATTTGTTGTCTATTTTTTTCATTTTGGCACAGCTTTCCAATCCGATAAAACGAGATGCGTGCTAAGGGATTGGTTACGATCAGGCGATCATTGTTGATTTTAATTTTTTTTGCCCGTTCCAAGGCTTCCGGCCAAAAGATAAAATAATAATCTGCTTTGGGTACAGCTTTATAGGTGGCATGAACTGTGGGGTCTGGAACTATCATGATGCGTATTTTTCCTTTTTGCGGATGAACAAGGGGATGGGTTGAGATTACGATATCAGTTAGACTATAATTAGGAACTGATTTTTTTAACTTTCTCTCCAGATCCAAATGAAAGCTAAAGGTCATAATATCGGCTAAAGGGTAGCGGTTAGAAATTTTAAATAAAGATTTGTAAGTTCGCGGAGTATGATATAGAAAATCATTGATTTTTTTATTGAGAACCGGAATAATGTTATAGATCTGAGCATTATAGCCCCATTTATTTAGCCAGTAACAGAAAGATTGGGCGATTGATAAATGTCCGCCGCCTGATTTACCAGTTAGAATCAAGACATTTTTTTTGTTAATCATGTCGAAAAATAATATCAAAGGAGATTGTTACCGTCAAAATTTTGTCTTAACCCCAGGGAATGAGAAACTGCAGCGTTAAAGCAATGGCCGTAGCAATCTCAAATGGTTTCCGCAAGGATTCCTGCTTCTCGGCCAAGGACTGGTTAGAGCGTAATTGTAGAAGAGGTTTTATTATCAAGATTAAAGTTAGCCCTGCCGCTAGAATTAAAACCCACAACGGAATTAATTCTAAGATGATTAAACTCACGATTCCTGAAACAACGCCAAGAAAAAGGAAAGTCATCATGAGCCATTGAGTTTTAACTTTTCCGAGAAAAACGGCGGTATTTTTGATCCCAACCTTAAGATCAGTTTCCAAATCACGTAATTCATTATGCAGTTGCCCATAAAAGCTGATGAGGGTGACGCTCAAAAATGGCCAAATCCATCGATAACTTATACTCGCTTCAAAGGCAAAAAAGCTCACCAACAACAATAAACCGGCCAGCATCAAACCATGGGATAATAAATCAATAACGGGTATGCTTTTTAAACGTATCGCTCGCCATGAATATAAGAAACTGATCACAAGGCAAATTACACCTACAATTAACGGCCTCAATCCTAGAAAGTAAAGTAGAATAACAGTGATGAAAACCACCAGAAAGGTTATTGTATAGCCTGTTGATACCGAAAGACGTCCGGCTGAGATGGGATTCCGTTTAGCTTTAGTTGGATTTTGTGCATCATCCTTGGCGTCTTCGACATCATTAATCATAAATGCAAAAGCAACAATTAACCAATTAGCCACCACAACGCCAATTAGTCGCCATCCGAATATACCATTGGCTGTTGCAACACCAAGAAGAGAAATAATTAACACAAACTTTAAATATTCTCGATAGCGCGTTAATTCCAGGATAGCTCTAAGTTGTTGTTTCATATAAAATAATCTAGGCAACTTCCAGAAAGATGAAGATCTATTACGAGTCTCAGAAATATGGGGTGGCTGAAGGGGCTCGAACCCTCGACCTCCTGCTCCACAGGCAGGCGCTCTAACCAACTGAGCTACAGCCACCAAATTTCCCTCATTCTAACATTTTTACTTGCCGATCTCAACCAAACTAAACGTTTTTTTATAATCGTTCGAGAAGACCACTTGCTTTGCTCGTGCCTGCCTGACGGCGAGGCAGGGATTCGGCGGGGAGGATACCACGGCGCAAGGAGTGGTAGTTCATTTGAATTTATAAGGAACCTTATAATAGCTATTCCGGTCATAAAATAATCTTATTAAAAAAATCTTAAACCTCCCTTTTCCTCTATATTCACTCAAATCTTCGGTCACTCTTCTTATAATAATCAGTACGAATACGATAAGCGAAATTAATAATGAATTTTCCTGTTTGTTTACCAAGCTCGCCAAAATAAAAACTAAATAGCCAACGAAAGTGCCTAAAGAGGTATCTAAAATGAAGCTGCTAAGGGTATGGATTTTAAATAAGTTCAATAAAGTGACCAGTAAGCCTACCGCAAAACCAAAGCCGAAATTTTGTGGATACACAAAAAGTAAGGTTCCAATACTAGCCGCTACTCCCCGTCCTCCTTTAAAATTTAAGAAGAGTGACCAGCAATGGCCGACTATTGTTCCAATAATGAGAGTATTTATTGATAAACCGTCAAATTTTAAATACTTTCCGATGATAACTAAAAAGATTCCCTTTCCGATGTCAAGCAGAGCTCCGATTAAACCCCAAAATAAATTGGTGTTTGAAAACAGGTTTGAACCGCCAGGATTACGGCTTCCAATTTTTTTGAGATCAATTTTTTTAATATATTTACCGATCAAATAGGAAAAAGGAATTGAGCCGAAGAGATATGAAAATAGAAAAACAACAATCAGCTTAAGCATAGAAATAGTAATTTATACCCCAAGTCCCCGGACCTAAATGTGTGCCGATTGCAGCCGAAGCCCTGGAGAATTCAATTTTATCACACGCAAAGTTTTTCTCCAAGACTGCTTTCACCGTTGACAACCAGTCATCAACAATTAGATATTCAATGAAGAATTTTACTTTTTTACGCCCAAACATTTGACTTTTTTGTTGTAAATAAGCGATTATTTTTTCTAGAGCCTGATTTCTCGTGCGCGCTCGATCAACCGGCGCAATCTCGCCATCCTTCAAACCAATGATCGGTTTTATCGAAAGCAGGTTGCCAAACAGGGCTTTGGCTTTTCCGATTCTTCCGCTGGCAGCTAAATATTTTAGTGTTTCAAGCGCCCCCAAAACACCCATATAGGGTTTTTCCTGATCCAGAAATTTGCATATTTCCGCAGGTGTTTTTCCTTCAGTTCCCATTATGGCAGCTTCAATCGCCATTATTCCCTGTACTCCGATTAAGGACTCGGTATCATAAGCCTTAATTTTTTCAGAACCATATTCTTTACAGATTGCTTGCGCCAACTGATAGGTACCTGTCAGTTTAGAGGTTGCCGCCAAATATAATATCTGGTCTGATTTTTGTCTTACGGTTTCAAAGGCTACTTTCAAATCATGATAATTGGCGTGGGCGGTCTTCCTAATTTTCTGACTTTCAACCATCTCTGCATAATAATCGTCAAGTTTAATGTCGACCTCTTCTTTCAAATTTTTATCTCCATAAATAATATACGAACGAATAAGATAAATATCGTATTTTTTGGCCATCTCGTCACTTAGACTAGAAAGACCTTCAGTGATAATTTTGGTTTCCATTTAAGTCTCCAGCAAGATTAAATAAAAAGAATAAGGTTGACCTCCGTCATAAAATTGTTGTTCGAGATGCGGAAAATGACTGTTTAGGGCTGACTTAAGTTTATCTATTTCATCAGTCGACGCATTATTGCCGGTATAAATCGTAATCAATTGGGTGTCGTTTTTAAGAACGTTTGTGACGGCAGAAACGGTTACTCGAGAGAGATCGTCTCCTGAAAAGATGATGCTGTCGTCATCCATGGCAATGAAATCTCCCGATTTGACTATCTTTTTTTGATTACGGGTATCTCTGACCGCCTGACTTATTCTTACTAATTTTGAACGAGATAGGGTTTGGTTAAGACTGGAGGCGTTTTCGCAAACACTTCTCTCGGGATTAAAATTGATAAGAGAAGAAAGCGTTTGCGGGATGCTTTCTGAATATACCAAATAAATATTTTTAAGACAAATTTTGGATGCCCCTTGTGCTGTCAAAAAGATGTTCTTATTGTTGGGAAAAAAGATTATTTCATTTTGAGGCAAATTTTCGACAAAATTTAAGATCGTTTCAACCGAAGGATTCATAGTTTTACCACCATCAATAATTTTAACGTTAAAGTCCTCTAAAAGTTTTTTGAAACCTTCTCCCTGCGATACGGCCACTAAAACCGGCTTATTGTCTATAGTATTCGCTTCTTGGCGTAAAAACAAATCCTGCTTTTTTTCAAGATCACTTAATCTTTTGTGAACAACTTCCGAGTTTCGATTTAAAAAGGCAAGAACCTCTCGCGGTTTATTGGTATGAAGATGTACCTTCAACAAAGGCTCCCCTCCGCCGATAATTAAAGAATCTCCATACATTTTTAAGGCTTTCTCTAAAGTGATTTTGTTGAACCCGCAACTTTTTATGAGAATTTCAAAACAGTGTTTATGGTAGGGTTTTTTAAAAAGGTTCGGTGAAAATTTTTTAAGTTGTTTTCTTCCCGCTTTGACAAAAAGACGGGCTAGACCTAAAAACGGGCTTGAAAAGAAAATAACGGTTTTTTTCAATATTTGGTAACTGATGTTTAGTTTTAAGAGAAAAAATAGTTTGCGCAGTTTTACATCTTTACTGAAATTTGAGATATTTCTATAAGAAAGATCTGTCTCGAAATTTTCAAGGAAATCGTTCGTTTGGAAGCTTTCATTTTTTAAAAGCAGAGCCTGTTTTATGCTCTCCAGAAGAAGAACAAACCCAACTGCTCCGGCATCAACCACCCCGGCTTCTTTCAGAACCGGTAAAAGGTTAGGCGTATTTTTTAAACTTTTTAAAGCCACGTTATATGTTTTTCGAAAAGCTTCTTGAAGATGGATCCCTTTGTTAATTTGATTTTTAAACTCTTCGGCCGTATTTCGAATAATAGTTAAAATTGTTCCTTCTTTAGGCTCGGCTACACATCTGAAAGCCTCATCCTTACCGGCTGTCAGCGCCTTAACCAGCAGTTGATTGGTTATATCGTTGCTTTTTTTAAAAACATCAAAAAAACCGTTCAAAAATTGGGAAAGAATAACGCCTGAGTTTCCACGGGCACCCATGAGTGCTTCTTGACTGATTAAATTCGACAAATGATTAAAATTCTTGGGTTGTTCCCTTTTGAGCTTTAAATTTACAGCCTGAATGGTCGCGAGCATGTTGCTTCCCGTATCTCCATCCGGAACTGGGAAGACATTTAAATCGTTAATGAGCTCTTCGTTTTTTTTATATAGGATTTCAGCAAAGGCAAAGGCTTTTTGTATATCGACAATATTAAGAGAATAATTTTGTGGCTTCATTAAAAAATGTTCTGGCTTTTCTAGTTTGGTGCCCCAGACAGGACTCGAACCTGCGACCTACTGCTTAGAAGGCAATTGCTCTATCCAACTGAGCTACTGGGGCAAACTCCGTTTTACCTTGAAGTAAATATAACCAAATTCTTCCATTCTGCGAAAATCCTCTTAGATCTAGATTGCAATGTTGAAGTTAGGCATATACTTATCTTACTAGAATTTACAATTTTTAGTGGTATTCGTATATCCCCAAAATACATTTTTTGGATTACAAACTAGAGTATTTTAGGGATATAAGCGGGAGACGGGGCTCGAACCCGCTACCTTCTCCTTGGAAGGGAGACGCTCTACCAAATGAGCTACTCCCGCGCATCATAACGTTCAATCAGGAATGTCAGATTTGAACTGACGGCCTCCCGCCAAAAATGGTCGGAGAGCCGGGACTTGAACCCGGGACCTCGCGCTCCCAAAGCGCGCGCGCTAGCCAACTGCGCCACTCTCCGTAATTTAGGCGGGCTGCTCTAAACCAGCTGAGCTAATCCCCGGTATTAACTAAAAGCTCAAACGTCAAATCTCAAAGCTAAAAAGTCAAAATCAAGGTTAGTTAGTTTTACACTTTAAGTTTTCAGCTTTGCGCTAATCCATGGGCGGAGAGGGACTCGAACCCTCACGAGATTGCTCTCACAAGATTTTAAGTCTTGCGCGTCTGCCATTCCGCCACCCGCCCGAAAAATAAGTCAAAGGTCAAAATTCAAAAGTTAAAGCTGAAAACAAAAAAATACAAAGCGGTAGTTCTCCATGGAGTCAAACAATAAATATCCTTCGACTGGAGTCCGCCGAGTCGGCGGATGTAATGGAGAAGTACCGATAAAAATTCAAATCTCAAAAATAATAGCATGTAGGACAACGTCCCGTCAATTCCAATGAATCTTCACATATAAAAAGTGATTGATGGGACGTCAATCATCGTGCCAAAATCGCGCCCAAAATCATGCTGCTACTTTTTAAGCCGATTGTTTGAGAGTATAAAAAGTACTTGGTCCATCGCCTTTCTTACTAATTATCTTATTTTCAACTAATTTTCTTAATTTGCTTTGGGCGGTTCGTTTGGGAATACCCAAAATATCCATGACGTCCTGACTGGTAATTTTACCCATGGAAGCTATAAAATCCATGATTTTTATCTGCCCGCGATCCAAGAAAATCTGCTCGCCATCGGGAAAAGATCGCGCAAACCCCATGCTCAAAATTTCCTGTTTTACCTTTTCTGCTTCTTTAAGAAAACCGGTGGTAAAATATTCAAGCCAGAAAGTCAAATCGGCCTTTCTGCGCATCTCAAAATTGTCGCCTGTATCCAGAGCCTGATAATATGACTTTCTGTCGTTATTGTAATACGCCTCAAGTACCAAAATATGTTTGAACGCAAAATTGTGTTGTGCTAAATAAAGGTGAGTTAATAGACGGGTCAGACGACCATTCCCATCGGAGAAAGGATGGATGGTCACAAATTGATAGTGCAACAGTCCTGCGATGATGACACGGTTGATGTTTTGCTTATTTTGCGAGGAAAGCCAATCTAAAAGATCTTGGATAAGAACGGGCACTTTTTGCGCCACCGGCGCCGTATAAACGATTTCTTCTTTATTTTTGAGTTTGTCGATGTTGGCAACATATACCGGCCCCAGACGGAATTGTCCGCATTTTTCTTTGGCTACCAAGTCTTGGGTGGTAATTTTGTGAACAGCCAATACGTCTGCGCGCGTTATCTCATTTTTAACTTCGGCCAGCTCCCACACTTTTTTTAAGGCTTTTTCGTAGTTTTTGACTTCTAAAATTTGTTTTTCTCCGGCTCTTATTTTTTGTCCGGCCAAAACTTTCTCAACCTCAAACTCAGCCAAAAGATTACCTTCAATGCTTACCGAAGCGTGTACCATTTTTTCAATAGCTTGTCGGCGCAGCAAAGTTTCTCTTTCGGGCAGCACTTTGGAACGTTCAACAATGGCTCTAATCTCGGCAATAGCAGTGAGATTATTTAAAATAGTGTTGGAAATCGTATATTTCGGAGAAAACATGGTATTAAAAAAGATCAAAAGTCAGAATTCAAAAGTTAAAATATGTTTATATTTTGCATTATAGATTCCCACGGGTACAAGGCCCGTGGTTCTCTGAAATCATAAGATTTGTGCCTTGGGCGCGCCTTAGTCAATATTTTATGGATTCACCCACAACCAGAAGGATGTGATGCTCTCCTGTGATTATAGCATATCGCGCCAAAATCACGCAAGATGTCGTGCAACAAAAAACCCGGACCAGGACTCGTCAGCGAAGACGAATGAGCTCTGGTTCGGGCCGAAAGACCTCGAGGTGAGGCCTGTGAGGCTTTTCGCCTCGATTGTCTCTATCCTCTATTATCGCGGACCATCAGTCCCAAATTGCCGATCGCCGGCGTCCCCGAGTCCGGGCCAGATGTAGCCAGGCGGTAGCCGGCTTCCATTAGGACCGGTTTCGATTCCGGTCGTGAGACGCTCGTCGATGGCAGCCAAATAAATCGGCACGTCCGGATGTTCAGCGTGGAGTCTCGCAACTCCTTCCGGAGCGCCGATTATCCCGACGTACTTGATGTGTTGCGCACCCCAGTGCTTGAGGATATCCACCGCTGCTGTAGCTGAACCGCCGGTGGCCAGCATGGGGTCAAGGATCAGACAAACCTGAACAGTCGTAGCCGTCGGCAGTTTGTTGTAGTACGTCACAGGTCGCAGCGTTCGCTCGTCCCGGTACAAACCAAGATGCCACACCTGTGCCCCAGGCATCATTTCATGAATACCCTCAGCCATACCAAGGCCAGCCCGCAGAATTGGAACCAAGCCAATCCGTTCTGACAGATGGTAACCCTCGGCAAGCGTCAAGGGGGTTTGGACAGTACGGCTTTCGAGTGCCAAATCCGCTGTTGCTTCATACAGAAGCAGCATTGCAATTTCATGAAGCAACTCCCGAAACTTCTTGGGTTCAGTCCCTTTATCCCTCAGAAGGGTGAGCTTGTGCAGGATCAAGGGATGTCCTGAGACGAATACGTTTTCAGTTGGCGTGAACATATCTTCTCTCCTTTTGGTAATTGCTTTTCCAAACGGAATGGAAAAGCGCTTTTTCAGGTGCAATGAACTACCATTTCTTGCGTCGTGGTATTCTTTCTGTCGGGTTGGTCGGTCTGAGAGTTCGAAATCATGCGATTCATCCACGAACGAATTCGTAGCTTTCTCGGATGATTATGAATCTTCCCCAACCTGACGGTCGGGGTTTCTTCTTTTCCTTCGCTTTGTTCAACCCGACTTCGTCAGAGTAAGTTTCATTCGCCCCGCATGGCGGGGCGGTTTTCAACTGGAAAAACACCCCCCCTACGCAGCAAGCTGCGTAGATCCGCTCGCAAAATAAAAAACCGCCAGATGGCGGCTTTGACAACAAGACTTATGTTTTTTGATGAAAATAGGCAAAAAAAAC
>Ga0210044_10006488_pt1 | contig 15368 bp, 16 predicted proteins | sample CryGey13umfilter_2_FD_183959 | JGI IMG/M metagenome (GOLD analysis project Ga0210044, IMG submission 183959) | Groundwater microbial communities from aquifer in Utah, USA - Crystal Geyser 4/9/14 3 um filter (SPAdes) (version 2) | ecosystem: Environmental > Aquatic > Deep subsurface >...
ATGAAAACTACTGATAAAATAATCGGAGCCGCCGCGATCGCGGCAATAGGGGCCTATTTCCTTACAGGAAAACACGGCGCCGAAAACCGCGAGAATGTACGCGGCTGGATGCTTAAAATGAAGGGCGAGGTTCTGGAAAAAGTTGAAGACCTGAAAAACCTGACCGAAGCGGACTATTATAAAATAGTCGACGAGGCGGCCGCGCGCTACCGGAAACTAGAGCGCGTAGGCTCGACGGAACTGAAGGTGCTCACAAAAGACCTTAAAACCGCCTGGGAGCACATAGCCGAAGAGCTGAACAAGTAAGTACTGTTGTTTTTCTTTTGCGCGCTCCCGGCAGCAGAGGGCTATCTATTAAAAACATCTGCAGTTTATTTGCGCCGCCTTTTTAGCCGGCTGCGCCGGGGCGCCGAAAGGAATACAGCCTGTTCCGGTTTTCTATCCGCGGTTTTGGCCGGACCGGGATCCGGTAATCAGTCAGCCGGCCGGCCTGATCCCGGCTTCTTAAGCCGGTAATTTTAAAAAAGAAAAGCGCGGCGCCCCCGAACAGGCGGTTTCTGTCTGCCCGGGAGGGTCTGCCTTGGGCACAGGTACGGTTTCCGGAGGTTTCTTTTTGCAGGCGGCCAAAGCCGCAGACAGGATTAAAAAAGCTGCTGCAATCTTTATCTTCATATACCCCCCCCGTATCAGCAGAAAAGACCTGGATCCTAAAATTAAAAGCGCTGGTCAGAGCGCAGCTATAAGCTCCGCTATCTGCACCGAATTAAGAGCGGCGCCCTTATACAGGTTATCTGAAACCACCCAGAGCTGGAATTCATTAGGCGACGTTTTAGCCCGGCGCAGCCGTCCGGCGTACACGATCTCCGTGCGGTACCCGTTCTCTAAGGGGGTAGGATAATCTTCCGGCTTCGCGAAATATTTAAGCCCCGGTGTGCGCCGGAGTTCCTTTTCAAGGCCGGCTTCGGTACAGGGGCGGGCCACCTTGAACCAGATTGCCAGAGAATGGCCGCGCAGGACGGGAACCCTGACGGTAGTAGTGCTGATCTTTATCTTTTTATCGCCCCAGATCTTTTTAAGTTCCGCTTCAACCTTGTTCTCCTCGCCTGTATGCCCCTCGTCGTCGAAGTCGCCGACCTGCGGGAAGAGATTGAAAGCTATCGGCCGGGGGAACTTTCCGTTTTTCAGCTTCGGGACCGACCCTTTCCTGAAATAAGCCTTTAATTCTTCTTCCAGCTCGCCCATAGCGGACTTCCCGGCCCCTGATACGGCCTGGTAAGTGGACATCCGCAGTTCCGTAATGCGGAACTTGCGGTGTATTTCGGCCAGCGCTACCGCTGCGCCCGTCAGGGTGCAATTAGGCCCGGCCACAAGTTTAGTTTCCGATTTTAGCACGGCTCCGTTGACCTCCGGAATAACAAGAGGCACGCCGGCGGCCAGCCTGAAGCGGGAGGAATCGTCCACGCACCAAACCCCGGCGGCCGCGAGGCGCGGCGCGAACTTTGCCGAAACCTCGTCGGTGGAAACAAAAAAAACAATATCGGCTTTTACCAGCGCCTCAAAAGAAGGCGCTTCACACGAGTATTTTTTACCCCGGAATACCACTGCGGCGGGTTTTTTTCCGGAATTGAAAGGGTAAAACTCGCCTACGCGGAAACTCCTGTTTTCCAGCAGATGAAGCAGCTCCCCGCCCACCATGCCTGAAGCTCCGACCACGGCTACATTAAATTCTTTCATATAGGCTCCTGTCTGCTGGCCCAGGCTTCTTATCGGCCGCAGCTATTCCCGGGTCTCTTCCTGAATCTCTTCCTGCGGCGCCTGCGCCGGCACCGGCGGAACTGTTATCTCTTTAGAATACCCCGCGTTCTCAAGGCTGTCCACGGCCGCGGCGCGCATATAAAACATATCCTTGGAAACAGCTTCCCTGCCGAAAGTCCAGAAGTACGGCGCCTTGAAAAAATAGCGCGTTACCCGCTGCCAATCGAACTTATCGTAGGAAATCTCCAGCCAGGCCGCCCGGATGTCCTCGCCGATGGCGGAAAAAGTAACATTTATCTCGTCCGCGGTAAGCTCGGCCGAGAATCCCTTGATAAGCACCCTGTATTCGTTGAGCGGTACGAGTTTAATAGCTATAGCCGGCTTGATCCCTGAAATAGGCGTTTCAAGAACGCCTTCTCCCGACGGAGGATTTCCCTTTATTGAGCGGTTCAGCCAGACGTCCTCCACGTCGCCGCCGCTCATGGCCGCGGCTATTATCGGTGCGCTGGAAGCCGAAGTAAAGTAGCGGGAGGAGGACCAGAGGGCCAGGTAATTGTCCTCCTGCGAGGAAACGCGGGAAAGCGGGATCTCGGTCCAGAGCCAGCGGGCGGAGTCCACCCCGTCGAGAGAATCATTGGGGAGCGGCTCACGCGGCAGGTCCTCGGCGTCTACGAGGAAATAGGTATGGTCGGAGTTGAAGGTGGGCGCGTGGTTAAGCGCCATGTAGATCTTGCCCGGGATAGGGGTAGTATCCCAGGAGGCCGGCCAGGACATTATTTTTGCGCGCCCCAGCTTTGCGCCGATATAAGCCTTAGCGTAGCCGCCGGTAGGCACAGGAGGCAGTTTCACTATCCAGCAGTTATTGTAGCCGACATACCAGTCGGCGTGAAATCCGCCGTCGGCGTACAGATAATGCCTGCCGAGATTTCTTTCCGGAGAAAAATAGGCAGGCACCGGCGACCTGGAGGAGAACACAGGCCCCCGGCCCGCGTCGGGAGCGGGTTCCTGGGCGCCGACGCCGCATAAACAGGCGGCGGACAGGGCAACAGCCAGAACATAGCGCATATTGTCGGTTTCCCTCGTGTTACTTTCTTATAATATGTGTCACTCTTTCAAGGTCATCCAGGGAGAAGTACTGTATAACTATTTTACCATTCTGCGCCCCGGGCCCGGGACAGACTTCCACCTTGGTGCCCAGAACCTTCTCTAGAGATGATTCCAGCTCCACCACCTCAGGAGCGCGGCGGGATCCCGCACGGGGCGCCCTGGGCTTCCTGGGCTTATTGGCGTGGAACCCCTGGGCAAAGCTCTCCACCTCGCGGACAGACAGCTTCTCCACCATTATCCGCTGATAAAATTCACGGCGCTTTGCCGAGTCGGGAATAGAGATAAGCGCGCGGGCATGCCCCTCGCTTATGGCCCCCGCCTGTATTCCCTGGCGGATATCTTCGTCCAGTTCAAGAAGGCGCAGGGTATTAGACACGGCCCCCCGGGATTTACCTACCCGCTTGGCAATATCGGCCTGGGAGGCACCGAACCCGTCCATCAGCTGTTTATAAGCCAGTGCGGTATCTACAGCATTCAAGTCTTCCCGCTGTATATTCTCTATAAGAGAAAGCCCCAGTTTCTGCTCATCATCGAGGTTTTTCTTTACGATAGCGTCTATTTCGGTCAGGCCGGCCAGTTTAGTTGCTCTGAGGCGGCGTTCCCCGGCTATCAGTTCATAGTGGTCTTCCCCGCTGTCTTTCCACACTGAAATAGGCTGAAGCAGCCCTCTTTCCAATATAGACCCGGACAGTTCCGCAAGTGACGCTTCATCAAAATTCCTGCGGGGCTGATGGCGGTTGGGCCGGATCAGACCGACCGGGATCTTCTGAACCATATCCCCGGAAATATCATTTGCCTGAACCTTGGTTATAAGGGAATCTATCCCCCTGCCTAAAGCCTTTCTCATTATAGGATCTCCTTTACCATACGGCCGGCTCTATAAGCCAAACCGCTCTCCGCTTCCGCCAGACTGCCCCGGCTGCAAAACCGCCCGCCAAAGAGATGGCGCTCAACCGCCCAGGTCATACTCAAGTTCCGCTTCTTCATTTATATAGAGGTCTGAATTCTTATGTACTGAAATATCCACGCCGCGGCGCTCCAAAAACTCCAGGGTAAGCTCTTTATAGGCCAAGGCGCCTCTTGAACTGGGGTCATATACAAAAATAGGCTGCCCAAAACTGGGGGCTTCTGCCAGGCGCACATTCCTGGGAATAACAGTCTTATACAGCTTTTCGCCGTAATATTTACCTATTTCCCCCCGAACCTGGTTAGCGAGATTTATGCGAGAATCGTACATGGTTATAACCCCGCCGTCTATCTTAAGCCCGGGATTGATAGCCTGGCGTATCTTCTCCACGGTATTCATAAAGTACGCCAGGCCTTCCATGGCGTAATATTCGCATTGCACCGGGGTAAGAACAGAGTTAGAGGCATTAAGAGCGTTAACAGTGAGGAGTCCCAGGGACGGAGGGCAGTCTATTATTACAAACTTATACATATCCTTTATCTTTTCGAGCGACCGCTTAAGCACCGTCTCCCGGGAGAATTCGCTTACCAGCTCTATCTCAGCCCCCGCAAGGTTATGGCTGGTGGGAATTATATCAAGCCATTCGACAGAGGTCTGATGTATAGCGTTTTCCACAGGCGCTTTGCCGCAGAGCACGTCATAAATATTCTTGTTGTTTTTAGTAATATCGACACCCAGCCCCGACGTAGAATTGCTCTGGGGATCAAAGTCGATAAGGAGGGTTTCATAATCAAAAGCGGCCAGCGCCACGGCAAGATTAATAGCAGTGGTAGTTTTACCCACCCCCCCTTTCTGATTAGCAATAGATACTATTTCAGCCATATTAACTCCTAAATTTCCTTTGCGACATGTTTTCACGTGAAAACACTTAAATTTTCCCAGCCCCCTGCAATGACCGCAGCAGCCCACAGCCCAGCATAATTGTATAGTTTTACCCGAAGCAAGTCAATATTATTCGGTTTCCCCCTCCAGACCCAGCATAACCCTATTATCTGCGCGCAGCAATAAAAGAACTATCAGCCACCAAGCGCGCTCAGGAGAGCCGTAAGCACACATTGAGTACGGAGCGGCACGCCCCTCGCAGGCGGCCCCGGAGCGCGCCTAAGGACCACAGCCTCAGCCGCAGTTCCCTAGGAGCCTGTCCGACATAAGCAATTTCGCCTGCAATTGTCCCTTTTGTCTGCGCTTTCGCGCCGCTCAACTCACAATTTCCGTCAAGGGTGCTCGTCTCGCGGCGCTTCGGCTCGGCTCCAAAATAGACAATTTAGTCATGAAAGCCTTATGTCGGACAGGCTCCCAGAGCCAATTCGCATAAACTTACAAAAATCCCCCGAAACTATATCAAAACAAATGTTTTCACGTGAAAACATCAACTTAGCAATCCCAGGAGAAAGATAAAGATTTTCCCCCGAAACGCTAATTTCGGGGAAAAATCAGCTTCATGGTGTTTTCAGGGCTATATGTTTTCACGTGAAAACACACCCTTTCCTCGGGAGCCGCTATTCTATAAATATCTCAACCTTGTCCCCGCCATCCTGCACATCAATTATCTTCATTGGCTCCTGGCTGTCTATAGCCTCCTGTATTTTACCCAGGTCCACAGAGTAGCCTTTGTCCGCCAGCTTGGCCTTAATTTTCCCCTCTATAAAAGGCGCCATAAATTTTGCCCAGCCCAGCGGCACATTTATATTAACCTTGGGCTCCGCCCCTCCCCCCTCATATACACGGATCCGCAGGGTCCGGCTCTTCCCTTCCCTTTCTGCCGAAGGAGCAGACTTACCCAAAGCTTCCAGCAATTCCATAGCCTCCGAAGAAGAAATCTTTTTCTCCTCGAGCATCTTAAGTATTTTTAATTTTTCTTCGCTCATATTTCCTCCTACGCCTCAAGTTCTTTCAGCAAACCGATCGCTTCCCGGGCGCTTATTCCCCCCCTCTCCAGCATTTCCACTATTTCTGCCCTTCGCTTTTTTGCCCCGGCCCGCAAGCTCCCCAAGCCCAATTTATTAAGTAAAGCGTCCAGGCGCCCTTTTACGGTTGGATAAGAAAGATTAAGCTGACGCTCTACTTCTTTAATATTGCCGCGGGCTGAAAGAAAAGCCTTCAGAAACGCTTCGTCTTCCGGGGCCAGCAGGGCAAAAACGGGCAAATCAAAATTGCCATTTACCGTAGTTTTGCAGTCCGTGCAGCAAAGCTGGGCCACTACAACCTTCCCTGAGCAGGAGGGGCATTTATTAGGAATATTCATTATATCAATTTTATCCTTTATATTTTCAATATTAAAATAGCATTTATTAATTTTATATCAAATTTATTTTTTTGTCAATCATAAGCTTAAAATCAGAAATATTCACTGTAGCTGCTTTAAAATGGAGACAAGTACACAAGACAGAAAATACCCAGTTTATAGAGAGCAAAAGAAAACAATGAAAAAGGCCCGGTTGCCCGGGCTTTCTCCTGTGAAATATTCCCCTAAGTACCGGAACCCCCCACCGCAAGCGTCGGGACATTCAGCAGCCCAGGAGCCAATAGCGGCAGCGCTGTGCGCAAAACACGCAGCGGCCGCGAAAGCCGGAAGCAGGATGATAAAAAGTTTTTTCACAAAAAGTCCCGGTATTTATCCGCAGTCCCGCCCCCCCGCTATCTCGCCGCAGACGCGTGATTTATAATTAATTTCAGCAAAAAACCCCCGCAGTTGCAGAGGGTTTTATTGCCGCGAACTCCGGCCCGGGGCGTCAGCCGCTGCCGTCAGCGGAGAGTCTCGGCTCTATTTTTTATCTATAGAAATAAACGGTACCCCCGCACCGACATAACCAGGCAGTACGCCGTTCCATTTTTCTATCGCTTTAACCTGGGCGTCTACCTTGCGCAGCTCAATAAGCGCGGGCGTAACCTGCTCGCGCTGCATCCGCAGCGCTTCGGCCTCTCCGCGGGACTTGGCTATCTGCTGCTCCGCGTCACGCTTTGCTTTCTCTACGAGCTTTCCTGCCATCTGGGCCTGCTGGTCAGCCACCTGCTTGTCCTCAACCGCCTTCAGAAACTGATCGGTAAAATCAAGATCAACCACCGAAATATCGGTAACTATGATCTCTTTCTTTGTAAGGCGCTCTTTAACCTCCGTATTCAGCTCCTGCACCAGCTCATTACGCTCTGAAATAACCCTTTCGGCCGTATAGCGGGCAGCAATGGCCTTAAAGACCTCCTGCACGGCCGGGTCGACTATATTATCGACATAATTAGGCCCGAGGTTGCGGAAAATGCTGACCGCGGTCTCCTGCTGTATCCGGTGGTTGACCACAAGATGCGCGTTCATGGTCTGAAGATCTTTGGAGAAAGCCTGGGTTTTAATATTAGCGCGCTGTATCTGTATAGAGAACTTGGTAACGCTTTCCACAAAGGGCATTTTAAAATGAAGACCCTCGCTGTAAGAGTTCACAATACTGCCCAGGCGGGTCTTTATAGCGACCTCGCCGGGGGGAACTATGAAATAAGCAGAAAAAGCCAGCAAAACAGCCGCGACCACTACTATAGGCAGCAAAAGTTTACCCGTAAAATCTTTATCCATTTTACCTCCGGTTTGTTTTTTGAATTCATCGACAACAGATTTAAGGTCGTCAAAGAAGGAATTTTCCATATAGGGTATTATACATATATACCGGATAAAATACAGCGCGGCCAAAAAAAAGCTTGCCGCTCCCCGTGAAGCCTGAATTTACCTAAAATACTCCCCCGCTGGCAGAAGATGGACTTGATCCGGACTTCAGCCGGGAAAAAGCCCGCGCGAAAAACTCCGGCATCCTGCCTGCCGCGCCTATTTTAAAACAGGCGGCCGGACGGCCGCCGCCGGGGCGGCAGGCCGGCTTAAGGTTAAGAGAGGTCGCATCGGGAACCGCAAAGGGACTATCAGGCAAAGACTAATCCCAACCCATAGAATCCATGTCAGAGTCGGGAGAGGGGGGAGAAGCGGCCGGCTGAGGCTTAGCCGGTGGAGGATTTAAATTTGCAGATTTATTCTCGGGAGCGGGGATCCGGGCGGGAGCGATAGGCAAAGAAGCCCGCTCGAGAGCGGCCGCGGAAATAGCCCAGTTCCTCCCGAAACGGATGGCGGGCAGCCGGCCCTTCTTAACCCGCTTAAAAACCGCTATTCGACTCAACCCCAGCCTTGCCGCCGCTTCCGGGATTGAATAATATTCCCTGACCATAACTTTTATGTTAACTTATGTTAACCATTTATGCAATCATAAAAATTAAAAGTAAACCAGGACAAAACCGAGCGCAAAACACGAAGGCACATAGCGGTTAACCTATGTTAACCTCAAAAAAAAATAAAGAGCTAAGAACCGGGACTCTTTAATGCGATCGCCTCTATTGGCAAGGTACGCCCTTTCGGGCAACTCTGCAAGCGGATAGAGTCAAAACAAAGAAGCAGCCAGACCGGTTATAACCCTTTGCCCTGATATACAGAAGAACCCGCCTTTATAAGGAGAATATTTTTAATTTAATTTATATACTATAAGGACGGTTTAAGGCAGCTCAGGCTAAATAGCGGATAGCGGATAACTCAGACCCGGCACACAACAAAAGACATGAGAATACTAATACTCGGCGGCACAAGTTATTTTGGCAAAGAAACCGCTATCCGGCTGCAAAAATCCGGCAATGAGGTAACCGTATTCTCCCGCCGCGTGCCTGTAGACGGATTGCCCCTGGACATAAGGCAGGCCCGGGGGGAGAGGTCGGTAGAAATAGACCTGGCCCGCATGGCGGTAGAACCCTGGGACGTCATAATAGACAATATTTGCTTTAATGCCGGGGACGCGCAGAAAGCTATAAAGGTATTCAGCGGCAGGGTGGGGCTCTATATATTCACCTCCTCCGCCTCGGTCTATTCCGTGCTCGAAGGCTCCTCCTCCCCTTTCCGGGAGAACCAGACGGAAATGCTGGCGCTGAAGCCCGAACTTAAGGAAAAATACGCTTACGGGCTGGGGAAATACCTCGCAGAGCGGGAATACCTGAAAGCTTTCGCGGAAAAGAAATTCCCCGCGGCCATAATCCGCCCCCCGGTGGTCATAGGGCCCAACGACCCGACACTGAGAGCCTACTCCTACTGGCTGCGGCTGGCCGGCGGAGGACCGCTTTTTCTGCCTGGTTTTTCTTTCAGCAACCGCTATATCTTCTCAAAGGATCTCGCGCGCGCAATAGAGAAGCTGGCTTATTCCGGAGAGCCGTACGGAAAAGTATACAACCTGGGAGATTCCCGGACCCTTACTTTAGACGACTTCGTAAAGGTCTCGGCAAGGATAATGCACAAAGACGCGGAGATACTTTACCCTGATTACACCTGGCTGAAAGAGAACGGGTTCAACTTCGAGGCTTCTCCATTTTCAATGGGGGGGGACTTTGTGCTGGACATAGCCAAGGCGGAAAAAGACCTGGACTGGGCCTCTACGCCGACTACAGCCTGGCTGGAAGAAACCATAAACTGGTACCTGTTCAGCTATACCGGCCCCGCCCCCGAAAACTACGCCTCCAGAAAGAGCGAATACGAACTGGCGAAAAAATGGATAATGAAAATATGAAAACAAACAGCAAGAACGCGGGCCGCGCGCAGAAAATAAAACTTTTCCTTATGGATGTGGACGGGGTTCTCACCGACGGGAAGATGTACTATGTCCCCGGCAAAGGCGGCGCGATGGCGGAGATAAAAGCCTTTCATTCCCTTGACGGCATAGGCCTCAGGCTCCTGAACCAGTTCGGCATACTCACAGGCGTAATTACCGGCAGGGAATCCCCCGGTACCGAAGAAAGGGCCAAAGGCCTGGGAATGAGCTACGCCTACCAGGGTTTCCTCTCAAAACTAGACCCCCTGAACAAGATCCTCTCGGCCTCAGGGCTCAAGCCCGAAAATGTGGCTTATATGGGAGACGACTGGACGGATATCCCCGTACTTAAAAAAGCGGGCTTCGCCTGCGCCCCCGCGAACGCCCAGGACGAGGTAAAAAAAGCCGCGCATTTTGTAACAAAAAAAGAGGGCGGGATGGGGGCGGTGCGCGAAGCGTGCGATTTTATTCTTAAAAGCCAGGGCCACTGGGGCACAATAATGAAGTATGTAGAAACCGCCCATTGGCCCGCCATAAAGAAAGACCCGGTGAAAATAGTAAGAGCTTCCTCGTCCGGGAGAAAAGAATGAAGCCTGCCCTGGTGGCCGCAATAATACTCTGCCTCTCTGTCCCGGCCCGGGCCGCCTATGAGGATGAAGGCCTGACGGAGGCCGCGGCGCCGGAAGCCGCGGCGAAAACGGGGGAAGAAGAGGACGGCGGCGCTTTGATACAGGAAGAAGAAGAAGACCTGGCGGCCTTCGTGACGGATTATATAAGCAAAGACGTGCAGCTTAAAGGCGCCTTTTTGCTGGAAGACAAAAGCGCCGGGAAAATACTAAAGCTGCGGTTTGTCTCCATAGAGCCTGAGTTCCGGGCTGAAAAGAACGGCGTAATGACCGTGGCCGCGCGCTTCCGCGACGACGAGGGCGGGAAGTTCACGGTCCTGTTCCGTCTGAAGAACGGGAGTTGGGGGGGACTGGACATATTTAAAATAGAACTAAAGGCCGCTCCGGCGAAAACAGCACCGGCCGCGAAGAAGGGAAATTAAAATGGGACAATTTTTAACGGCTTTCGGGGCAGGGCTAATGTCTTTCTTTTCTCCCTGCATACTCCCGCTGCTGCCCGCCTACCTTTCCATGCTTTCAGGCTATTCAGCCTCCCAGATAGTCAAAGGGGACGCGAAGGTGGCAACCGGCAAGGTGGTGGGAAACGCTTTTATTTTTATAGCCGGCTTCTCCCTGGCTTTCGCCCTGATGGGCGCCGCGGCCTCCGGCATAGGCGGCCTGCTGTTTGCGCACAAAGACTTGTTAATGAAAGTTTTGGGAATTGTTATGGTCCTGCTGGGGGCGCACATGACCGGGCTTTTCAACTTCAAATTCCTGAACTACGACAAGCATTTTTCAACGCTCGGCCTGGCCCATAGCCCTCTGGGCTCTTTCCTCATGGGATTCGCGTTCGCGCTGGGCTGGTCGCCGTGCATAGGGCCCATACTTGCAGTGATATTGGGGATGGCGGCCGTTTCTGGCACCGCGGCTAAAGGCGTAGCGCTTCTCCTGGCTTATTCCGCGGGGATGGCGCTGCCTCTGCTGGCCGCCGCCTTGCTTACCGTTAAGTTCTTCTCTTTTATCTCCCACTTCAAGAAAGCGATGCGTTACGTGGAAGTAACCGCGGGAGTCATTTTGGCCGCCGCGGGCACGCTGCTGTTCTTTGATAAGCTGATGTTCTGGGGCTGAGAGGGAGTGATCACTTAAATTCTTCGTTTAGTTCTTTAACGCCGGTTTCCCGCACTCCCTTGGGAGTAAACCGGTAAAAATGCTTTTTCAGCAGGGTGGCATGCCAGTTCTCATCTTCTTCGCGGTAAACCGCGCCTTTTTCCCAAAGTTCAAATTTATTTCCGTCCTGGCTGAAAACCGCCGGGGAAAGATCATTTTTGGTATTTACGGCCCTGGTCCAGATCTCTTTTCCGGATTTGTCGAAAATTGCCGCCCGGTGCCTGCCCTCAGCCGGGGTAAAGACCGCAAGCAGGCGCTCCCCGGAGCCTGAAAGCTTTAATCCGACCAGCCGCTCCCTGAATTTCCGGCTCCACCGCGTCTTACCGCTTTCGGTATTTAAAACAAGTATGGTCCAGCTGCTGCCGTGGTCCGCGCCCAGCGCGTAAACTGAACCGTTTCCGGAGAAAGCCTCTCCTGCGGCGCCGAGCATATTAAGCCGGTGGGAAGCCAAAAAAGCCCCCGAGCCCTTATACACGTTCAGGCTGGAAAGCTGTACCGTCTGGCCCCAGGAACCGCAAAATAAAAAAAGCCGCTCCCCGTTATCGGAAACCGTAACCGAGAAAGGAGCGCTGCCGGCTTCAAAAACGGACAGCCTCTTCCCTTCCGAGTCTCTCAGTTCTAACTTTGCGCGCCCGCCGCCGTTAGTTCCGGAATAACCCACCTTCAGCCTGAAGGCGTTGTTTCTGGAGGCAAACTCCCTTGTTTCAGCGTTGAATTCAGCGGCCCCGGCCGAAGACGCGCAGGAGAGCAGAAGCAAAACGGCGAGTAATTTTTTCACGCGAATATCCTTGACCCGGGTTTAAGGACAGGAACCCCGTCGCGGCAGAGCGGGCAATTTTCAGGCCGGTAAGCGGTCAGGTCCAGCTTAAGCAGGCTTATAAAAGGGAAGGGCAGGGTTTTTTCTCCCATGCGGTTTATAACCGACAGCGCCCCGACGGTTTCCGCGCCGGCGGCGGCGGCCGAAGCGGAGGTCTCAAGGGTTGATTTGCCGGTGGTAATAACATCCTCCACTATCAGCAGGCGCGCGCCCTTCGGGAGCGAAAACCCCCGGCGCAAAGTCATAACGCTGTTCTCTCTTTCAGTAAATATAAAATCCACGCCGAAAGCCCTGGCTACTTCGTGCCCGATTATCAGACCTCCCATAGCGGGGGACAGTATCAGGTCCGGCCCTGGCCCTTTCCAGGCCGCGGCCAGGGCCGCTCCCATTTTTCCCGCCCAGGCCGGATTCTTAAGCGCCTGGGCGCACTGTACGTAATTAGGGCTATGCAGCCCGGAAGAAAGCCGGAAGTGCCCTTCCAGAAAAGCGCCGGAAGTTGAAAGATAGGATTTAAGCTCGGCCTCTTCTATCATTTAAGGTCCTCCAGGATAGCGGCCGCGGCTGCGGCCGGGTCCGCCGCCTCTATTATAGGCCTGCCCACCACGATAAAATCGGAACCGGCGGCGCGGGCCGCGGCGGGGGTCACGGCGCGCTTCTGGTCGTCTCCGCGCGCTTCAGGCCTTATCCCGGGGGTGATCAGCTTAAGCTTGCCGCCGAACATTTCTTTAAGACGCCAGGCCTCAAGGGGGGAACAGACCACCCCGTCCGCCCCGTTGGCCAGGCCGAGCGAGGCGAGGAGCTTGACGGTTTTGTCTATCCCGCCGCGGAACCCGGACCTGAAAAGATTATATTCGTTAAAGCTGGTAAGTATGGTTATCCCCCACAGCTTCGGGCGTTTTTCCAGCTCGGCACAGGCTTTCAGCATTTCGCCCCCGCCGGAAAGGTGAAGCGAGACTGAATAGACCCCCATGGCGGCGGCGTGTTTTACGGCGCCCTTTACGGTATTGGGGATATCATGGAACTTAAGGTCGAGGAAAACTTTACCGCCGTGTTTGTGCACCAGGTCCACCGCGGCGGGGCCGGCGGCCGTAAAGAGCACAGAGCCTATCTTAAAATATTTTATCCTGCCTTCCAGTTTTTCAATCAGGCTTTCAGCAGCTTTGATAGTGTGAGTGTCGAGCGCAACAATAAGTTCGGTTTTAGTCATATGCATTTATAAGGCTGTTTAATTTAGCCGCGTTCAAAAGTTTCCCGGCGGCTGACCGGAGAACAGAGCACGCCCCCCTTAGATAGAATTATATAAAATCAGGCGGCCTCATTAAGGGTCCCGGAAAACGCCGCCTTGCAGACAAAAAAGACTCGCTCAGGGATAAAAAATATTATTTACCGCAGGGGGGACGCCACTGGCGACGGTCTAGATACTCAAGGATCTCTTTTACCAGGAAAGGGCCTTCATAGACCAGGCCGGAATAGATCTGCACAAGGTCTGCGCCGAGATTAAGTTTCTCCAGCGCCGCGGCTCCGCCGAAAATACCTCCGGAACCTATAAGTGGGACCTTTCCTTTAACGAGCGCGGCGGCCTTAGCCAGCATTAGGTCGGAAAGCTCGCGCAGCGGCCTGCCGCTGAGGCCGCCCTCGTAGGACTGCCAGTAGGCGGGCACCGCGGCGCGGCTCACCGTAGTATTGGTGGCTATCAGGCCGAAACCCCGCTCTACAGCCAGCGCCGCCGCCGACTCCAGGTCCTGGTCTTCCAGGTCCGGGGCGATCTTCACAAAGAAAGGCTTAACCTTCTTCTGCCCTGCCGCGAACTCCAGCATTGGCTCCACCAGGCGCCTCATCTTATCGCCGCTATGCAGCGAGCGCAGCTGAAGCGTATTAGGAGAACTGATATTGACGGCGAAATAGTCGCCGTAGTCATACATTATCTTAAGGGTCTCCAGGTAATTTTTGGGCGCCTCGTCTATGGAGCAGTCGGCGTTCTTGCCAAGGCTTATGCCTGCGGGCACCGGCAGCGGGAGCAGGCTCTCCAGCGACCTGGCGGCGTCAAAAGCCCCGGCATTGTTAAAACCCATCCGGTTGATAATAGCCCTGTCTTCGCTCAGGCGGAAAAGGCGCGGTTTGGGATTGCCCGGCTGCGGCCGCAGGGTTACGGTGCCCAGCTCCAGAAAACCGAAGCCGAACCCGGCCAGGAAGCGCGCGGCCTCGCAATTCTTGTCAAAACCGGCGGCCAGCCCGATCGGGTTACGGAACTTCAGCCCGGCTACGGTTAAAGGGAAATCTTTGGCGCGGGCCATAAGGCGCACGAGTGAATTTAAAAGTTCGATCCGCTGGGCGGCGCGGGCCGTCTTGATCACAGCGTCGTGAACCGCTTCAGGGTTGAGGTTGAATAAAATCTGGCGGATAAGTTTCCGGTATAAGAATCCCATAGTTGAGTTATAATTCTAGCAAATGGATCACGACGCGAGGAAAACCATCTTTCCGTCCACGATGGTCGCGGCCGGCCAGCCTTTGAGGGCCCTGCCGATAAAAGGGGAATTGGCGGATTTAGACGCGAACTTCTCCGTCACGCGCCGGCTGCGCTGCGGGTCGAGAATAGTAAGGTCGGCCTGCCGGCCGGGCAGCAGGCGGCCCCCTTCAAGACCGAGCAGGCGCGCGGGATTATAACTCGCCAGTTCCGCAAGGCGTTTCTTTGTTATCCGGTTTTTAAGAACAAGCTCCGTCACGCAGAGAGGGGCTAAAGTCTCAAGCCCTGTTATCCCGAAAGGCGCGCCCGCAAAGCCCTTAGCCTTAAGGCGGGCCTCGTGCGGGGCATGGTCGCTGGCTATGATATCTATAGTCCCGTCCGCCAGGGCGTCCAGCACGGCCAGCTTGTCTGCCCGAGAACGCAGGGGGGGTTTCATTTTAAAATTTGCGTCGTCGGTCCTTATGGAGGAATCGGAGAGAGTGAAATAATGCGGACAGGTTTCTCCGGTTACGGGCCAGCCAATTTTTTTCGCGGCGGCCAGCGCGGCCACGGAAGAAGCCAGGCTCAAGTGCTGCAAATGTATCGGCCCGGCCGAGGCAGCGGCGAGAATATCACCTATAACTGCGAGCAGTTCGGCCTCCTGCGGGATGCCGGGCAGACCGAGCCTGAGCGCGGCGGGCCCTGAATTTATTACGCCTCTCCCCGTTCTGGAGAAATCTTCCGGATGGTCAAGCAGCGGCAGACCCAGAGCGCAGGCTTTCTTTATAAGCCCGGAGAGAAAGCCGCGCGGCAGGCAGGAGCCGTCGTCAGTAAAAGCCAGGGCCCCGGCCTTTTTCAGGGCGGAAAGGTCCGAGATCTTCTGCCCCGAGCGCCACGCTGTAGCGGCGGC
>Ga0210044_10006489_pt1 | contig 15366 bp, 16 predicted proteins | sample CryGey13umfilter_2_FD_183959 | JGI IMG/M metagenome (GOLD analysis project Ga0210044, IMG submission 183959) | Groundwater microbial communities from aquifer in Utah, USA - Crystal Geyser 4/9/14 3 um filter (SPAdes) (version 2) | ecosystem: Environmental > Aquatic > Deep subsurface >...
GCCCCCCGCCGAGCCACAGCGCGTTGCCCAGCAGCAGGCCCAGCCCCCACGCCGTCCGCGATCGTTCAGAAGGGGCGGGCTTGCCCGCCAGTTTCGCGATCACGCAGCAGATCCAGCTCCAGTGCAGCAGCACATGCAGCGCCAGCAGCACGACGGCGGCCACGGCGAGGTAGAAGTGCAGCTGACCGATGTCGTGCCGGTTCCAGCCGAACAGCGCACGCGAGTGCCCCGTGCCCGGGGGCAGCACGAAGCGCATCAGGCCACCCGTCGCCGTCAGGCCGATCATCACCGCCAGGGAGACGACATCGATCCAGAAGTTGGTCGCGGTCCGCGTTGCCATGGGTCACACCTCGTCCGCGGGCATCAGGTTCGCTCCCTCGGCCCGCCGCTCATCGGTTGCGCACCTTCTCGTAGAACACGGCCTCGCCCCGGCGGGCGGCGCGGATGGCGCCCCCGGCGCACAGCAGCTCCAGGCGCTTGAGCACGTCGTTCGGACGCAGGCCCAGCCCGGTGGCGATGCCCTCGACGGTGCAGGGCCGCCTGCTGATCAGCGCGAGGATCTGGTCCCCGGCGCCGTCACTTCCGGAGCAGCGGATCTGTTGGCCTGGACAGCTCTCGGCGATCACCTCGCAGGGGGACGAAAACAGTCCTCGGAGCCGCGCCAGGTCGGCTCCTGAAACCGCGTGGGCAGAAGCGCAGGCGGCGGGCCGTGACACCGTGTTCAACTGTACCCGGTCGAGCCGTATCCTGTCCGCGATGGCGGCGATCCGTTCCACCTCGTCGGGTTGATCCGTGATCCCGGCGAGGATGAACACCTCGAGCCAGATCCGGCCCTTGAACTCGCGCGAGAACGTCACGAGACCGTCGACCATCCGCTCGAACGAGATGTCGGGGTGGGGTCGGTTCACGCGCTCGAAGCCCGATGGAGATCCCGCGTCCAGCGAGGGCAGCACGAGATCGGCCCGCGCGAGAGCGGCGCGGACCTCGGGTTCGAACAGCAGCGAGCCGTTGGTGAGCACGGCCACCGGGACGCTGGTGACCTGCTTCAGCCCGGCGATGAGCTCGGCGATACGCGAATGAAGCGTCGGTTCCCCGGAGCCGGCCAGCCCGATGAAATCAGGGCCCGGCCCGGCGCGCAGCTTCTGCTGCAGCTCGGCCAGCACGCCCTCCACGGGGACATACTCGGCCCGCGTCGTGGTGTTGTTCGTCGTGCGCCCGAGCTGGCAGTAGATACAGTCGTAGGAGCAGGTCTTGAACGGGACGAGATCGACGCCCAGAGAGCGCCCCAGACGTCGTGAGGGCACCGGCCCATAGACGTGTCTCATGATGCTTCCAGCTTGATCGTGACCTTGCGCACGTGGGGGCTGAACTGCCGCATACCCCCGCCCTCGGAGACGACTCGCAGAACCTCTGCGGGTGTGGTCACGACGACTCCCGAGAGCATCGTCACCGGGGTCGCGGCGAAGGCCTGGGCCGCGCTCACGCGGTGGATAACAGACTCCGAGGTGAAGAGAAACTCCGCGCCCTGCATTTCACGTGCTCCTTCGGCGAGCTGTTCGTGCGTGACCAGGGATGGCTTCGCTACCGGGTCGCGCACCGCGCCGCCCGGGACAGAGTGATGGCCTCGTTCGGACACTCGTCGATACACGAGCCGCAGCCGGTGCAGATGCTCGAATCGACGGTCACGGTGTCGTTCATGCTGATGGCGTGCTCGGGGCAGAGGTCGATGCACAACCCGCAATTTGCACAGCGCTCCTGGTTGATGGTCGCTGTGATCATCTGAAACTCTTGGCTCATGAAGCACCCGGCTAGCAAGGGCCGCGCCATTGGGCCAGACAGGCCCAAATGTCTGGTATTACGCTTGTTCAACGGGAGTGACGCGCTGACACGATGTCCGTAATCGTGCAGATGGCGAGGAGTGTTTGCATACTGCACGATCAGGTGCTACGTCGAACGAGGAGGAGGCCGAACGAGGAGGAGGCAGCCGCTTGAGCTCTCGTGGCTCCGAACAGACCGACCTCAAAACGCACACGGCGCTGGATCTGGCGCACCACCGGGATCCGATCCTGGATTCCATCAACGAGGGCGTCTTCACGGTGGACCTCGACTGGCGCATCACCTCCTTCAACCGGGCCGTCGAGACGACCGTCGTGTCGGGCTATGCGCGGCTGTTCGGTGTGACGGGCGAGCGGCGCCACGCCGACCAGACCTACCGCTGGGCCTCGTGGTTCTTCGGCAACAACAAGGCCCGGGCCATGGTCTACGACCCGGTCAGTGGCCGGGGCCACGACGGCATCCGCCCGATCAAGGATGGGCGCCGCGTACACTACAGCGTCAACTCCAACGCCGGCGCCGAGTCGACAGTGGAGTCGATCCTGGCGATCCAGTCCGCCGGTCGCGTGCCGGGTGTCCACCGCCGGCTCGAGCAGCAGCTGCAGCGAGTGTTGCCCAGGTAGGTTACCATCGGGCCATGGACCGATCCCAACAGCTGTTCATCCGGCGGGAGATCCGCTCGCGCCACGTCGCACGGCTGGCCCAGAACATCGAGGTGCTGCGCGCGGCCGGCCTCGTAGCCCGCACCAACGTCGAGCTCCCCAAGCCGCCGCCGCCGCCGTTCAAGGTGGCTGTCGCCGAGCCGCACCGTCAGTGTCAACCTGGAAGGGACTTCGGATCCGCGGTACTGGCGTCGAGCTCAACGGCGCGACATTCCCTGCTTTGCCATGTGTGACACACAACTCGTGACAAGACCCGGGCCTTGAACAACCCCTCGTGACCGTCGTACTGTGCCCTCATGGAAAGAGGAAAAAAGCAGCGCGGCGGATCACGGCGGCCGCCGGTCAGCGGTGGCAGCTGGACCGCGGTTCAGGAGTGGGTCGGTGGGCGGCTTGTGTCTCCGTTCTACATTACCGAGGGCGCGCCCTACCGGCCCGAGATGATCCTCTGGCTGGAGCTGCCAAGGGAGCTCGTCGTCGGCAGCCGGTTGATCGACCCCCAGGAGGCCCCGGTCTCGTTCGGGGCCACGCTGCTCGAGGCGATGCGGACACCGATGGTCGGCCCGTCCCGTCGACCGCGCCGGGTTCGGATCGCCGACGCTCGCCTGGCGGCCGAAGTCCGAGACGCTGTCCCCGGGATGGAGGTGGTGGTGGCGCCGACGCCGGAGCTGGATCGCCTGCTCCAGCTCATGGCGAGCAGCATGCCTCGTGCAGCCACCGAGGAGGGGCCCAGCTACTTCGAAGGCGGCAGGGTCCGTGGGGCACGGGTCGAGGCGCTGTTCCGCGCCGCCGCGGTCCTTTTTGGTGTCGCGCCGTGGAAGGTCGTTGACGACCACCAGGTGCTGCGGCTCGACATTCCCGGGCTCGGCGTCGAGGGTGCCTGTGTCTCCATCATCGGCGCCCTCGGCGAAAGCCTGGGCGTGATCATCTTCCCTTCGCTTTTGGCCTTCGAGCGATTCGGCGCGGCCGCCGGGGCCGGAGCCGTCGCCAGCGACGGACCGATCGACGTCGGCACCAGCACGCTGTCCCTCAACTTCGAGCGCGCTTCTGACCTGCCAGCCTCCATGCGCCGAGAGGCGGCTCGGCACGGCTGGCCCGTCGCGGGCCCGGATGCGTACCCCTGGGTGCAGCACCGCGACAGGGACGGAATGCTGCGACCACTCGGGGAGCGCGATGTCCGTCTGGTCGCCGCGTGCGCGACCGCGCTGGCCAGCTTCTTCACCCGGCACGGCGACGTTTTCAAGGGGGACCTCGCCGCCCCGCTGCGCGAGTCGTTCGTTGCCGAGGGTGACCTCGAGGTGCGATTCACCGTGCCCTACGAGGCCGAGCCCCGGTTCGAGGCCAACGCCCCGCCACCGGGTCGACCCGGAGCCGCCGTCAAGGTCGGCCGCAACGACCCCTGCCCCTGCGGTAGCGGAAGGAAGTACAAGGAGTGCTGTCTGGGACAGGACGAGGCCGTCAGGGCCGCCGAGCGTACTCCCGCATCGATCCACGAGGTCGACCAGCGGCTCGTGGAACAGATGTTTCGGTTCGCCCACCGTCGCTTCGGCGAGCAGTGGCTTGTACGGGCCGGGAGGGACTTCGACGACCCCGACATGGCCTTTCAGCTCTTCGGCCCATGGGCGGTGTACCACGTCCTGGTCGAGGGAAAGCCCATCGTGCAGTGGTTCGTCGAGGAGCGCAGGCGCCAGCTCTCCAACACCGAGCTCACCTGGCTGGAAGCCCAGCGGGTATCCTGGCTCTCGGTGTGGGAAGTGCTCGCGGTGGAGCCCGGGCGCAGCATCAGGCTCAGGGATCTGCTCACCGACGCGGAGCGGACCGTGTACGAGGTCAGCGGGTCGCAGACACTCGCCAGGCGGGATGCCCTGCTGGGACGCATCGTCGATCACGGGGGGATCTCGATGCTCGGCGGCAGCCACCCTCGCCTTCTGCCGCCGGTGGAGGCCGCGGAGGTGGTCGAGGCGCTTCGTCACCGGCTGCGGCGCAAGCGAGCGATCCCCACGGATCGTCTGCGTGACGAGAAGCTCGGCCGCCACCTGATCGCCTGCTGGGAGGAGGCGGTGGGGGACCTCGACGATCGACGGAGCGTTCCTCCGCGGCTGCAGAACACCGATGGCGACGAGCTGCTGCTCACGGTTGACCACTTCGAGCTGGAGGCCAGCGCCCGGGCCGAGATCCACAGGCGCCTGGTCACCCTCGAGGGCGTCGACCCGCCCGAGACCGGCAGCGCGGAGCAGGTCTACCGGTTTGTTCGTCCCGGCAATCCCGTGCACGGAGGCCTGGAGAGCACGCTGGTCGGCAGAGCCATCGTCGCACACGGCAAGCTGCGGCTCGAGACCAACTCCATTCGGCGCGCCGACGCGCTGCGGAAACAGATCGAGGGGGCGTGCGCCGGGCTGGTTCGCCATCGTACCCGCGAGCATTCGGACCCGTTGGCCCTGATGGGGCACGCCAAAGACCCTGGCGACACCGAGGCGGCGCCGCTCGAACTACCTTCCGGGGAGGAGGTGGACCGGGCGATCCTGGAGATGAAGCGCAAGCACTACGCAGACTGGGCTGACCACCCGCTGGAGCCGCTTGGCGGCAAGACGCCGCGCGAGGCCAGTCGGTCCAGGGCCGGTCGCCAGCAGCTGGACCTGTTGCTCAAGGACTGCGAGAACCGCGACGCGCGGCAGCCCCAGGGCCAGCGCTTCGATTTCTCGGTGCTGCGCCAGGAGCTGAATGTCGACACGTAGCCCATCCACCAGGATGTGGCGCCACCGGGTCTGCTGGACCACCCGGCATTGCCCGGCAGCGGGTGGAGGGATGCTCAATCATGCTACGCCATGCTACACTTTGTCATGGATCACCATCGTCGGAGTCGCGCCATGAACATCTCCCTCCCCCAGCAGCTTGAAGCCTGGGTCGATGAACGGGTGAAGACCGGCATGTACCAGTCCGCGAGCGAGGTGGTGCGAGAGGCCCTGCGTCTCCTCCGCGAGCAGGAAGACCTGAAGCTGCTTCGCACCCAGGAGCTACGCCGCCAGCTCCAGGTCGGCGTCGAGCAACTCGACCGTGGGGCGTCCCGATCCTTCGACGAGAGCGTGACCGCCGAGGTGAAGAAGGTGGGCAGGAAGCGGAGAGCGGCCAGGTGAAGCGCCTGGCGCTGGTCAGTAACCAAGACGGCGCCAGTCGTGCCGCCTGCACCTCCCACTCGTCGACGATGCAATCCTCCTCATCCACCAGGACGTGGCGCCACTGGGTCTGCTGGATCACCCGGCATCGCTTCCGCCCAGGCTGGCACACAGCCCATCCGCGACATCGAGGGCATGTACCCATACACGACAACCAGCGACGCGGTCACGCTCAGATGGGGAGCCGGAAAGGTCGTGTTGGGCGCAAGATAGCAGCTGGAGTATGCTTATCTGTAATCAGGAGAACGTCTGTCACCGCCGCAGGCTGTACCTAATCCCCCACCGGAATTCGACGACCTCTCGGCCGACGAGAAGATCGACTACGTGCTGTCGCTCTGGGAAAGGATCGCCGCGAGCCCGGATGACGTTCCTGTACCGGATGCCGCGCCGGACGAAGGCCGACCGTGGAGTCAGGCACATGAGGACCTGGTACGGAAGCTCCGCGACCGCTCGCCCAGGAAATGACGCGACGGCTCATCATCCGGCCGGCAGTGTGGCTCAGCCATACCTGCACGAGCTCGAGCTGCGCGATCTGCCTCACCTCGTCGTCGGTGGTAGCGACTATCACGGTCGCGACGAGGTGATCGCCCTGCGCAACGCCCTGTGCGCCATCGAGTGGCCCGATGACCGCCTGCGCATCTGGGCCGCGCTGCGCGGCCCGCTGTTTGGCATCCCCGACGAGCCGCTCCTGCGCTACTGCGAGGCCAGACACGCGCTGCACACCCGTGCGCCCCGGGACCGCGAGGCCATCGACTCCGAGCTGTGGCCCGTGGCCGACGGGCTCGACCTGCTGGGGCGGCTGCACGGCGGTCGCAACCGCCGGCCCGTGGCCGCGACGATCACCGAGCTGTTGCAGGCCGTGCGCGCCCACGCGGCTCTCGCCCTGTGGCCCGACGCCGAGCAGGCGCTGTCCAACCTGCGCAAGCTGGTCGAGGACGCTCGATGCTTCGAGGCCGCGGGCGGGCTCTCTTTTCGCGCATTTGTCGACGAGCTCGAGGCCGCGGCGACCGAGGGCGAGTCCGACGAGGCGCCGGCCATCGAGGAGGACGCCGACGGCGTGCGCCTGATGACCGTGCACAAGGCCAAGGGCCTGGAGTTCCCGGTGGTGATCCTGGCGGATCTCGCCTGCCCGCTGGTACATCCTGATCCCACACGCCACGTGGACGCCGACCGGGAGTTGTGGGCCGAGCCCCTGGCGGGCTGCGTGCCCCACGATCTGCGCGACCACGAGGACCACGAGCGGAAGCGGGACCAGGCCGAGGCTGTGCGCCTGGCTTAGGCCGCGGCCACGCGGGCGCGGGATCTGCTGGTGGTGCCGGTGAGCGGCTCCGAGCCCACGCGGGACCGCTGGTGCTTGCCGCTCAACGCCGCGGTGTACCCGTCCGCCCGCAACTGGGACCGGCCGCGGGATGCGGCGGCGATGGGGTGTCCACCGTTTGCGGGCAAGGCCTCGGTCCTGGATCTCCCCGCGGGTGTGTCCTGCGTGCAGCCCGGGCTGCACCGCGGCGAGCAGGGCAAGGCGGAGGTGGTCTGGTGGGATCCGGCGGCGCTGGACCTGGACGTGGCGCCGAGTGGGGGCTCGGCGCAGAAGCACGTGCTCGAGATCGAGTGCGAGGGGGAGGAAGATGCGACCGGGGTGAACCCGGTGACCGAGGAGCAGCGGGTGTGGGCCGAGCGGCTACGGGCCGATATCGACAGTGCGGCGGCGCCGAGCATCCGGACTGTCTCCGTCACGGCGCATGCTGGGGCTCGGGCCGAGGCCGGGGAGCGGACCCATGTAGAGGTCGAGGTGCATCGGGTGGACGCCCAGCTGGCCGCGCGCCCTGCCGGCAGGCGCTTCGGCTCGCTGGGCATGGGCCGCTATGCTCACGCTCTGGCAAGCTTCATCCTGGACTGCAAGACTCCCATGTCCGTCGGGATCCAAGGGGACTGGGGGTTGGGCAGACGGTGGACGCATCCGGCGCAGCGAGGCGCCCTGGGTCGTTGAAATGGACCCAGAACAGCCTCGGGCACTGGAGACCGGCGAAGTACTTGCTCTTGGAGATCACCCTGGCGCCGGCGGAACCTATTGGACGCGTCATCGACATCGCGATCCTCCTTCCATCCCAGTATCCGTCGCCGATGTGTAAGCCGGGTATGCAGTCGCGCTCGGTGAATTCGGCTCTGTCGGGAATGGCGGCAGCGTCTGCGTCGGTGGTCCGCCCCGTCACGGTGAAAAGGAGAGTCTGTACTTCCTCTCAAAATCCTCTAGCTGGCGTTGTTCACCCGGGTCGTCGCTCAACCAGTTGCCGGCGCCGAGGAGCAGCCTCATCATCCTCAGGCGTCGCCTGACCGCCTCGGCGATCGCCGCCTCATAGGTCTTATCGCGCCAGACGTAGAAGATTTCCACCGGCTGACGCTCGCGCCAGGACAGCGAGCCAATCCGGTCCACTCGGCCGGTCTTTTGTTCCATCACGGCTGGATTCCACTCCAGATCGTAGTGCATCACCCGGCGGCTGCCTCCGTTTCGCTCAGGTGGTGTGCATGGTGGTGTGCATCGGGACCTGCTTTCGGCTCCGCCGCGGGCATGATCCAGGCTCGTTGACCAGCTCCCGATCGTTGTGGCATTCCAGAATCTAGAATATAGTACAGCGATGCCGCTGAAGCCCCAGGACCTCTTTGTCGCGCTCAAGCTCGTGACTGCCGGCAGCGGGCCGCCGCCCGCCTACAACCGCCTGGCCCACGACCTCTTCATGAGCCCCTCGCAGGTCTACTCTGCCGTCGCTCGCGCCACCGAGGCTGGCCTGGTCGGCCCGGATCGGCTCCCCCGCCGGGAGGCGCTGCTCGAGTTCATCCTGCATGGCGTGCGCTACGCCTTCTACCCCGAGCGGGGAGCCGTCACCCGCGGCATGCCCACCGCCTATGCCGCCCCGCCGCTTGTCGAGGAAATCGGGGGAGACGAAGTTCCCCCGGTCTGGCCCGACCCGGACGGGACCGTGCGCGGCGAGACCCTCGAGCCGCTGCATCGATCTGCCCCGCGGGCAGCGCGGGCCGACCCGAGGCTATACGAGCTCCTCGCCCTGGTGGACGCGCTGCGAATCGGCCGCGCCAGGGAGCGGAAGCTCGCCGAGAAGTATCTCACCCGCCTGCTCAAGCCATGAGACCCGCCTCGCCAGCCATCGAGTGGGTGCGCGTGGTGGCCGAACAGCTCGGTCCCCTTCGCTCCGAGGTGGTGTTCCTCGGCGGCGCCACCATCGAGCTCCTGCTCACCGATCCTGCCGCGGCGGTAGCTCGGCCGACCAAGGACGTGGACGTCATCGTCGAGCTCGGCTCGCGGGTGGACTACAACAGGTTCAGCGAGCGCCTGCGCGAGCAGGGCTTCGCCGAGGACACCGAGGAGGGAGCGCCGATCTGCCGCTGGGTGGTCCAGGGGATCTCCTTCTTCAACCGCATCGTCACCGCCTGCTCCACCTTGTCCACCAGGCGGAGCCGACGCTGACGGACCTCCTCCACGTGCTCGGGAACGAGCTGTGCGATGGCGAAGCCCAGCGCCCGGTGCTCGAGATCTTGCCGTAGCCAGGGCGCCTCCAGCGCGGCGCGTGCTGCCTTCTTCTCCTCCTCGGTCGCCGGCCGGTAGTCGAGATACGGTGCGTGGCCCGCGCCCCGGAACACACCGTTTGCGTCCACCTCCGTGAACTGGAGCCGCTGGGAGATGACCTGGAACGTGCCATCCTTGCCCGGCCGGCCATCCTGCACCGAGTGCTCGAGGAAGAAGAGCACCCGCACGTCCTGCCCCATGTCGCTCTCGTCCACCAGCACCGCGCCACGCTTGAGCAGGTCCCGGTGCCGCTCGAGCGTGAGGTCCAGAGCCGCGTCGAGCAGGGGATGCCCCGGCGCCACGAAGGCCGCCAGCGGCTGCTCGTTCACCAGCTCCTTCTCGAAGGTGATGCGCTCGTAGCGCGGCATCACCACCTCGCCCCGGCCGATCTGTCTATCCCGCTCGCGCAACGGTCCCGGCACGCGGCTGACCTCGAACCGCCCCTGCTCCCGGCGGTGGAGCTTGCCGCCCAGCCGGTCGAACGCCTCGATGAAGAAGGACTGGATGAAGTGGGGCTGGAGCCGCCTGGCAGCGGCCCGCTCCATCTCCTCGCGGATGGTCTGCACCCGCGAGGCGTCCATCGTCTCGTGCGCGAGGGCCTTCTCCTCGAGGAGCTCGATGATGTGCTTCCGGTCAGCGGCGTTGTCCACGGCCTGGTCGAGCCGGGCCTTCACGTCGGGCTGGTCCCCGTAGCGCACGGCCTCCATCAGCAGCTCGTGCAGCGGGCGCCCCTCGAAGAGCTTGCCCAGCACGTCGTAGACCCTTGCCCCCAGGGCCTCGCGCTCGGTCTCGATCTTCTTCAGCAGCCGCTCGTAGACCTGACCCTCGCGCGTCTCGTTGGCCACCAGGTTCCAGAGGTGGCAGACCTCACGCTGGCCGATGCGATGGATGCGACCGAATCGCTGCTCGATGCGGTTCGGGTTCCAGGGCAGGTCGTAGTTCACCATCAGGTGCGCACGCTGGAGGTTCACGCCCTCGCCCGCGGCGTCGTTGGCCACGAGCACCAGGATGTCCTTGTCCTGGGTAAACCCCTCGACGGCCTTGCGCCGGTCCTCGCGGCTGATGCCGCCGTGGATGATCACCACGACCTCGGGCTTGCCCAGACGTGTACGGATCCGCTCGGCCAGGTACTTCAGCGTGTCGCGGCTCTCGGTGAAGATGATGAGCTTGCGCCGCGTGCCATCGGGCGCGTGCATCAACGGGTTGTCGAGAATGGAGTTGAGCTCGATCCACTTCGAGTCGGTCTGCGACGCCCGCAGGGCCTTGGCCCGCCCCTCGAGCTCCTGCAAGCAGGCGATCTCCTTCTTGAGCTCGTCGATGGTCCGGGCCGTGGTTGCCCGGTCGAGGATGGCCTCCTCGGTGGTCTCCACCTCTTCCTGGGGCGCGTCCTCCAGGTCCTCCATCAGATCTTCGACGAGGGCGGTCAGGTTCTTGTCCGCGGCGAGCACCTCACCGCCGCGCTGCAAGATCGTCTCCTCGGAGAGCCGCTTCTCCAGCCGCTCGCGCCGTCGGCGCAGCGACTGATAGATGGCCTCGGGGGAGGAGGCCAGGCGGCGCTGGAGAATCATCAGGGCGAAGCCGACGTTGATCCGGGCCTGCTTGTCCTCGGCGGCGAAGCGCTCCACGCGGTTCATCTCGTCGCGGACGTAGTCGGTCACGTCCTTGTAGAGCGCCGCCTCGGCATCCGAGAGCGGGTAGTTGACCGTGTAGGCGCGGCGCTCGGGGAAGAGGGGCTTGCCGTCGAACGTGAGCAGCTCCTCCTTGACCATCCGGCGCATCATGTCGCTGGTGTCGGCCTTGTGGACGCCGTCGCGGAAACGCCCCTCGAAGCGGTCACCGTCGAGCAGGGCCATGAAGAGCTGGAACTCCTCCTCCTTGCCGTTGTGCGGGGTCGCGGTCATGAGCAGGAGGTGGCGGCACTTGCCGCCGAGGAGTTGACCGAGCTTGTACCGCTTGGTGAGCTTCACCTCGCCGCCGAAGTAGGTGCCGCTCATCTTGTGGGCCTCGTCGCTGACCACGAGGTCGAAGTCGCGCGAGGCGTGGAGCCGGGCCTGAAGCTCCTCGTTGCGCGACAGCATGTCGAGGCGAGCGATGAGCAGGTCGTGCTCCTCGAAGAGGTTGCCGGTGCGGCTGGCCTCGATGCGGTCGCGGGACAGGATGTCGAAGTTGAGCCCGAACTTTTGCCACAGCTCGTCCTGCCACTGCTCGACCAGGTTGCCGGGCGCGACGATCAGGCAGCGCCGCAGGTCGCCGCGGACCATCAGCTCCTTGATCAGCAGGCCCGCCATGATGGTCTTGCCCGCGCCGGGGTCGTCGGCGAGCAGGAAGCGCAGGGGCTGGCGCTGCAACATCTCGCCGTAGACCGCGGTGATCTGGTGCGGGAGCGGCATCACCTGCGAGGTCTGCACCGCGAGGTAGGGGTCGAAGAGGTAGGCCAGCTTGATCCGGTAGGCCTCGGCGGCCAGACGGAACAGGTGCCCGTCACCGTCGAAGGCCCAGGGTCGTCCAGCCTCGGCGATCTCCAGGCTCACCTCTTCGTTGCGGTAGACGATGCGGGAGCCGAGCTTGCCGCCGCTGTCCTTGTAGATCACCTCGACGCCCTGGTCCCCGTACCACTGGACAGCCTGCACCGTGGCCAGACCATCGGGGGTCAGCCCTCGAACGGATGATCCTGCCGCCAGGTCCTCGAGCCGTGCCATGACACCCCCGGTCGCTTCTGCGCCGCGCAGCCTCGCCCTGGGCGGGGGCAAGCCTGCTCACCTTGCCGTCGGCCGATGGACGAGCGGGATCCGACGGTACAGCGGAAGCGATCCTTGATCAAGGACGAAACACTTGGAAGTGCTGAGATTGCGCCAAGTTAAAGCGTCATGATAACGTAAGTCGTTCCGATGGGTGCTATGACGAGGCTCTACGATCGCCGAGAGGTTTGCCAGACCTACTTCTTCCCCCAACCCCAGGCCGCTACCGACGGGAGAGAGGGCCGGTCCCCTCCTGGAGCAGCCAGAAGCTCGCCGAGTGGGCCGAACCTCCACGGCCTGGTACTCTTTGAGCAGGGCGACCACAATGATATCCAGTGGATCAACGCCGGCGCCTACCAGGCCGCGCTGGTGGACTTCATGAACGCGCTCGGCGGTGTGTCACTGACACAGTTGATGTAGGGGGGCGGTCCGACCCAAGGAGGGTAATCCCATCATGAACTCGCCCCACCCGGGCCCCTGCCGGGTCCTGTTCGTTTGCCTCGGCAACATCTGCCGGAGCCCGATGGCAGCCGCCATGGCGCAGGCGATGTACGGCGACCAGATCGCCGCCAAGAGCGCGGGGCTCAATCCGGTGTACGACACCGCGACCCCGGAGGCCGATGTTCCCGGCCCGGCCCGCCGGCTGGCAGAAGATCAGCTCATCCCCGAGGGCCACGTCATAGTCGTGGAGCAGGCGCCGGTCGAGCTCGAGGAGATCAAGTACTGCACGCGCTCGAACGCGTCCCGCTGGATGAGCGCTCGCTCCTCGGAGTCGGTGACCTCATCGAAGTCCGCCACGAACTTCGGCCCGACGTGGTCCTGCGAAGCGAACTTCTCGGCCAGCTTCTCGAGTCCTTCCTTCACCAGCCCGTGGTCGGCGAGCGGCTTGAAGGCCTTGACCAGGGCGTCCAGCCCGCCGGGGTAGCGGCGCAGGCAGTAGTGGATGTCCCAGGCATCCTTCTCCTTGAGTCGATCGTGCAGGGCCATCGCCTTCATGACCAGGAAGGGCACGATGGCCGCGACGCGAACCCGCGCCGAGTCCTTGCCCCCGTCGGGAAGCTTGCCCTCGACGGTCACCTCCACCACCTGCTCGAACGCGAGGTCACAGCCTCTGGCCTTGCGCGCCTGCACTCCCTGCATCTTCTGGTGCCGGTGCTTTGCACCGGAGCCCTCATACTCGCCCGCCAGGAGGTCCACCTGCACGCGGACCTCCCGGTCGCCGAGGTTTGTCTTGCGGTGGTAGATGAAGGGCTGCTTGCCCTCTTCGTAGCCCCGGCTCAGCAGCAGCTCTTTGATCGTCTTGTAGCCCGCCTCGTCGAGCCTGCGGTGATCGAGCGCCAGGTCCACATCGAGGCTGCCCACGTGAGCGCCGGGGAGCAAGATCTCCGGCACCCAGCCGCCGACGAGCACGATCTGCTCGCGGTACGCGCCGAGGAGGTGCGTTAGCTCGAGGAGCACCGAGCGGGCGGCGGCCACCATCTCGGCGTTGTAGTCACGCTTGCTCACCATGAAGGCTTGATCACCTCTTCAAGGATCTGCTGGGCCGCGTCTTCGCCCCGGCCGCGAAAGCTTCTCAGATCGAGGTAGAGCTGTACAGGCGAGACCACGTCGAGGTCATCGACCCGCCGCGCCCCCTGGAACACCCCCTCGTCATAGGGAGCGAGCAGGCTCACGTTGGCGCCGCTTTCGACTACCTTGAGTTGCAGCGGACCGAGGAGGTCCTCGGGCGGGCCGCCCACGTACGCCATGGCCCGCTGGTGGCGGACGGCCGGAACCAGCCGCGCCGCACCCGAGAAGCCGGTCAGCGCGACGGACCAGCCGCGCTTGCTGCATTCCTCGATCAGGGCCGCCTCTGCTTCGGCAACATCACGCAGCGTGTAGCAGTCGACAACCCGGCTCTTGCGGAAGGAGTAGCGGCCGGCCCATTCCTCGAGCAACGCCTGCGGATCGACGAGGCGGAGCCCGTCCGCTTCGCTCTTCACCCACTCGCGGTCAACCAGGAGCTTCTTCACATTCGAGGCGAGCCCGAGGCTGACCTGCGCTTCCTTGGCGAGCTGCTGGAGCTGCCAGTCGCGTCGCGGTTCATTTAGCAGCACCCGCAGCAGCCGTGAGGCCTTGGGCGAGTAGAGCGAGCGGATGTCCCGTCGCTTGACGTCTGGGTTTGTCCGCCCGGTCTGCTCGATGAACACCTGGTCGAAACAGAGTCGGCAGTTGCCGGCGAGATCGACGAACCCGACGTTCTCGTCGATGCAGAGCTGCGCTGCGCGGGGCGTGATGTAGGGGGCCACGATGACCAGGTAGGCGCTGGATAGCTTGTCCCGGTAGCGCACGAGCTGATTGATCGCCGCACGGATGACCCGAGGCTGGCCGCTGTTTTTCGCCTGCACGACCAGGCGGTGGCTGCGTCGGGACACCCGCAGCCGCAGGTCGAGGTCTGGCCCATCCGGTTGTGTCTCTCGCTGGAGGCTCTTCAGCGTGACGAACGGGACTCGCCCCAGGCAGGCACGCAGTGCGGCCTCCGCCTGATGCGAGATGTCTCTTTCACTGTATATGGCCATTTCAACCCACGCTGAAACTAAGCATACAGTGAAATCGGCCTGTGGGGCAAGAGGTTGTTTCATTGATTTTGACCATTTCAGCGATCGTTGAAATTTCTCTCAGGTTGAAATCGCCTGGTTCGAAGACCCGCAGAAGCACGAGCCGGATCACCCGCTCCAACGCACCAGGACGCACCTTGACCTCGCGCGGGGAGTCGAGCGAAGGTCCGAGACCATGACCAGGGTCCCTTCAACCAGCGCCCCACGCGCTCATCGGAAGGCGCTGTCCCGCACCGGGGACGCCTGACTTCAGGGCGAGATCGCCCGTTACCTGGCCACCGGCGAGTCTGACTCGCTGGGACAGATCGGCCCGGCCGAGGACATGTTCGCCGCGATGGAGAATTACAGCCGGGCGCTGCGCCAGGCGCTGGCCGCCGAGGTGCGCCGACGTGCCCGCCGTCACCGGCACCCGCCCGTCCCGGATGGCATGGGCGCTGCCTTTGCTCGACGCAAGCACATCTTCCACAACACCAAGCGGGAGACGGTTGGCCTGCCCCACACCCGACGGCGGGAGTGGATGCTCGATATCGACTTCCGCAAGCGCGAGCCCTTCGCCTACGCCTGCGAGGTCTACAGCCGCATCCTCGAGCAGAGCACCACCCCGGCCCAGCGCCGCGCGCTCCTGGCGGGCTACGCCGAGGACCCGATCCTCGGCGAGGAGCGCGTGGACACTGCCGAGCACCTGGACATCCTGACCGAGGCCGTGGGGGCGCGGAACGGCTGGAAGCGCATCCTGAGCCGGTGCGCAGCGGTGAAACGAAGATCCAGCCGGGCGCTCACGGCGGGGGG
>Ga0210044_10006490_pt1 | contig 15364 bp, 12 predicted proteins | sample CryGey13umfilter_2_FD_183959 | JGI IMG/M metagenome (GOLD analysis project Ga0210044, IMG submission 183959) | Groundwater microbial communities from aquifer in Utah, USA - Crystal Geyser 4/9/14 3 um filter (SPAdes) (version 2) | ecosystem: Environmental > Aquatic > Deep subsurface >...
AGCACCTCGCGAACACCATGCACGACGTGATGATCCCGCTGACGGTGCTGGAGGGCTACTTGATGCGCCTGCGCACGGACATGCCCGCTGCGGACGCTGACGCCGCGACGGCGCCGGTCCTGGCATCCGCGATCGAGGAGACCCACTACATCGCCACGCTGCTGACGAATCTGGACGCCTGGGCGCGCCTCGACGCCGACGAAGCCTCTCTCGGCAAGTCGCCCGTCGATCTGAAGGCCCTGGTCGAGCGCGTCGTCGCGCGTCATCGCCCCGTGGCGCGGGAGCGGCTCGTCTCGCTCGAGTACGCCGTGCCGGACGAGGCCGTGACCTGGCCCGGGGACGAGACCTTGCTCGAGCGCGCCGTGGGCAACCTCGTGCACAACGCCGTGCGCCACAACCGGCGTGAGGGCCACGTCGCCGTCGTCCTCGAGACGCGGGAGGACGGCTTCGAGCTACGCGTCCTCGACGATGGTCCCGGCCTGACTCCGGAGCAGGTCGAGCGCGTGCTCGGTCGTGGTGTCGTCGGCGAGAATTCGCGCAGCCGTTCGGGGCATGGTCTCGGCTTGTCCATCACCGCCCGCGCCGCGCGCCTGCACTCCTCGACGATGGTCCCGGCCTGACTCCGGAGCAGGTCGAGCGCGTGCTCGGTCGTGGTGCCGCCGGCGAGAATTCGCGCAGCCGTTCGGGGCATGGTCTCGGCTTGTCCATCACCGCCCGCGCCGCGCGCCTGCACGGGCTGACACTCGAATTCCGCCACCCCGAGCAGGGAGGCCTCGAGGTCGTGCTGCGCCCCGAGGGCGCGTCCAGCGACGAGGTCGACGAGGCCTAGGGCAGCGGCACGTTGGCGACGACGATGCTGTCGATGTACCAGTTCTCGCCGATCTGACTGAGCGAGACCGTGACCGGCTGATCGCCGTTGGGCGTGGTCAGGTGACCGCTGACCGTCGCGCCCCCCGCGTTGACCTGGATGCTGTTGAAGGTCGTGTCGGTCTGGTTGGCGATGGCCGGGATCATGGTGGTCGCCTGCTGGAATCGGGCGAGGTCGTGGCTCGCCTGGTAGGCGCCGTCCATGCGCTGCAGGGCGGACTCGGGGCGGCCCTGGCGCATGTCGGAGAAGAAGCCCTCCGCGGCGCCCTTGGGCGCACCCAGGGTGCCCGCGAACTTGCTGCACGCGACGTACGCACCACCGCCGATGCAACAGCCGAGCAGGAGCACGACGCCGCAGCCAATGCCCACGTATTTCACGATCTTCTGGTTGTCCGCCATGTTGCCTCGCTGGAGACCCGGTTGCCCGGTTCGCTCACCCTTGACGGCCGAGACTACTGTCTCGGGCCACGCTCGGAAAGGGAAAGCACCCGCGCTGTGACGCTCGGCGCTCGACCCTCGGGCGCGGGGCGTTTACGCTGAGCGCCCGATGCAGGACGCGCTACGACAAGAGCTCGCGCTCGCCCTCGGCCACGAATTCTCCGACCCGAGCCTGTTGCGCGACGCCCTCGCACACAAGAGCTACGCCCACGAGCATCCGAGGCTCGCGCCGCACGACAACGAGCGTCTCGAGTTCCTGGGTGACGCGGTGCTGGGCATGGCCGTGGCGGCGCAGCTCTATGCCCGCTATCCCCACGCGCCCGAAGGCGTGCTGACCCGTCGCCGGGCGGCTCTGGTGCGCGAGAGTTCCCTGGCCCAGGTCGCGCAGGAGCTGGGCCTCGACGCGTGCTTGATGCTCGGCCGTGGCGAGGAGCTCTCGGGTGGACGAACCAAACCTCGCCTGCTCGCCAGTGGGCTCGAGGCCGTACTCGGCGCCATCTTCGTCGACGCGGGACCGGGGCCGTCCCTGGCGGTGATCGAGCGACTCTTCGCCACCCGCCTCGACGAGGCCGTGGCGCATCGCGTGGATGCGAAATCCTTGGTCCAGGAGCTCGCCCAGGGACGCGGGATGGCGACGCCGACCTATCGCGTCGTGGACGCCACCGGGGCGGATCACGAGCGCGTCTTCGAGGTCGAGTTGCTGGTGGATGGCGAGGCGCTCGCACATGGCTCCGGCCGCTCGAAGGGCGAAGCGGAACGCGAGGCCGCGGAGCTCGCGCTGACGTTGCTCGGTCTCGAGCCCGACCCACGCGCCCCGTGAGTTCGAACGCCACCGATGCGCCGACCCTCGATCCGGCCGTCGACGCGGCCATCGACCAGGCGCTGACCGACGGTCGGATCGAGGACGCGGCCGCGCTGCTCGAGCGGGCGGGGAGGCTGGAGGAGGCGGCGGCCCGCTACGCGGAGGTCTGGCGCTTCCAGCAGGCCGTGGCGCTGGCGCGCGCGGCGAGCCTCCCGCTGCGAGCCCTCGGCTACGCCCTGGACTCGCAGGACGAGGCGCTCGTGCAGCGCGCGGTTTCGGGCTTCGACGACTGGCCCGTGGCGGCGGCTCAGGGCGCGGAGCTGGCGCGTGATCGTCATCGTCCGGGCGTCGCCGCTCGGCTCTTCGAGCGAGCCTGCGAGTTCACGCGCGCCGCCGAGTGCTTCGAACAGGCGGGAGAGCTGGGTGCCGCGGGCCGCTCGCTGGAGCAGGCGGGCGAGCCGCAGAAGGCGGGTCGATGCTACGAGCGCTGTCTGCGCGAGGATCCCAAGGACTCCGACGCCGCGCTCGCCCTCGCGCGCATCTTGTGTCGCTTCGGACGCTTCGAACCCGCCGCGCGCGGTCTGCAAGGCGTCGTCGCGGCTCGCGAGCCCGCCCCGTGGCCGGGCCAAGCGGATTGTCTCAGCCTCCTGGTCGCGTGCCTGGACGCCATGGGCGCCCCGGAAGCCGCGGCGGAAGCTCTGACGAGCCTGCGACGCCTGGACGCCTCGGCACCGGCGCGCGTGTCTGATCTTCTCTCGCAGGTCTACGGCAGCCCCAGCGGTCTGCGCGCACGAGCGACGGAGGGTCGGGAGGAGCTGCTCGGCGGTCGCTACCACGTGCTGGGCGAGCTGGGCGAGGGCGCCAGCGGTCGCGTGCTCCTGGCCGACGACATCTTCCACGCGCGGCGCGTGGCGGTGAAGGTGTTGCGCGTCGACGGAGGCCTGGGCGGTCGGGATGCCCTCGCACGCTTCCTGCGCGAGGCGCGCATCGCCGCGAGCATCGACGACACGCACGTCGTGCGCGTGTACGAAGCCGACGCCTCCGGGCCCTTCCTGGTGATGGAGTACATGGCCGGGGGCACGCTCGAGGCGCGCCTGGTCGAGGCCGAAGCCCAGGGCCGCACGCTACCGGGACGCGAGCTTCGGAGCATCCTGACGGCGCTGCTCGCCGGACTCGAAGCCGTGCATCGTCGCGGCATCGTCCATCGTGATCTGAAGCCCCAGAACGTCTTCTTCGATGCCGCGGGGGAGCTCAAGCTCGGCGACTTCGGCGTCGCCCATCTCGCGGATCGCGGCGCCACCGCCACGGGCGCGATGCTCGGCACGCTCGCGTACATGGCCCCCGAGCAAGTCGCCCTGTCGGCCGATCCCACCGCGGCCACCGATCTCTACGCCTTCGGTGTGATGCTCTTTCGCATGCTCACGGGCAGCCTGCCCTTTCGCGGCAGCGAGATTGCTCTGGCGCAGCTCGATCTCGAGGCCCCTTCGCCGTCGACGCGCTGCCCCGCGCTGGGCACGGCGTTCGACGCTTGCCTCGCGCGATTCCTGGCCAAGGATCCGGGCGCGCGTCCCCAGTCGGCGGAGGACGCGCGTGCCTTGCTCGCGCCCCTCGCCTTTCCGGTGGACGGAGTCCCGTTCTCGCAGGTCGAGGTCAGCGACGGCCGTGCGCCGCGGAAGGATTCCAACCGGCCCCTCCCGCCCGACGAACGCTACCAGCGTGCTCCGGACGTACGCGCCCCGGACCGGGCGCTCGATCGCGTGCTTCGACGCAGCGTGACCTTGCTCGCCCTCCGCCCGGGCTTGGCCGAGCGGCTCCAGGCCTTCGCCAGGGCGGACAGCCCGTTCCTGCAAGCGGTGTACTCCCTCGACCGGGACGCGGGGCACGCGGTGCTCGAAGCGCCGAAGGGCGAGCCCCTGGCGAACATCCCGACTCCTCAGTGGCCCACGCAGCAGGTTCGAGAGGCGCTCTCCATGGCCCTTGAACGCATTCACGCCGAAGGCATCGCCCACGGCGCGCTCGACGCGCACCACGTCCTCGTCGGCGCGGGTCGCTGCCTGCTGCTGCTGGGCGTCGACGAAGGGGAGGGCACGCCCGAGCAGGATCGCCGCGCGCTGGCGGAGCTCCTGGACTGATCGCTCGCCGTCCGCGCCGAAGCTACGGGTGCGTGATGGCGTAGGCCTGGAGCCGCGCGTGGCACCAGTCCACGTTGCGTTGCACTTCGGCGAAATCCGCGCCGCGATGCTCTTCGGTGAAGGCGCGTAGACGGGCTTTGGCTTCGACCAGCTCGGCCTTGACGCCGTCGAGGTCGATCTCCTCCGGCGTGACGAACGCGTCGGTCAGGACGCGGACCTTGTTGGTCTCCGTCTCGACGAAGCCCGGTCCGATGGCGACCACCTTCTGCTGCCCATCGACGAGATAGGTCAGAAGGCCCGCGCGCAGGGAAGCGAGCAGCGGGAGATGGCCCGGCAACACGCCGAACTCGCCCTGCACGCTCGGCGCCTGCACCGAGTTCACGTCGGTGGCCAGGGCCAACCCCGTCGGAGTGGCGATCTCGAGCGTCAGCACGTCGCTTGCGGTAGCCATCGGCTAGCTCGCCTTGCCCTGGCGCTTGGCGTAGGCGGCCTTCACGTCCTCGATGCTGCCCTTGAGGTAGAAGTCCTGCTCGGGGATGTGGTCGTACTTGCCCGCGAGGATCTCCTCGAAGCTGGTGATCGTGTCCTCGAGGGGGACGTACTTGCCCTCCAGGCCCGTGAACTGCGAGGCGACGAAGAAGGGCTGGGAGAGGAAGCGCTGGATCTTGCGCGCGCGATCGACCGTCATGCGGTCGTCCTCCGAGAGCTCGTCCATGCCGAGGATGGCGATGATGTCCTGCAGATCCTTGTAGCGCTGCAGGTTCTCCTGCACGCCGCGGGCGATCTTGTAATGACGCTCGCCCAAGATGCCGGGGTCGAGCATGGTGGAGGACGAGTCGAGCGGGTCCACCGCCGGGTAGATGCCCAGCTCGGAGATGGCGCGCGACAGAACGGTGGTGGCGTCCAAGTGGGCGAAGGCCGTGGCCGGCGCCGGGTCCGTGAGGTCATCGGCCGGCACGTAGATGGCCTGCACCGAGGTGATGGAGCCCTTGTTGGTCGAGGTGATGCGCTCCTGCAGCTCGCCCATCTCCGTGGCCAGCGTCGGCTGGTAGCCCACGGCGGAGGGGATGCGGCCGAGCAAGGCCGAGACCTCGGAGCCGGCCTGCGTGAAGCGGAAGATGTTGTCGATGAAGAGCAGAACGTCCTGCCCCTCTTCGTCGCGGAAGTGCTCGGCGACGGTCAGGGCGCTGAGCGCCACGCGGGCGCGGGCACCGGGGGGCTCGTTCATCTGGCCGTAGACCAGGGCCGTCTTCGAGAGGACGGTCTCCCCCGTGTCGAGCTTGGACTCCGCCATCTCGAGCAAGAGGTCGTTGCCCTCGCGCGTTCGCTCGCCGACACCGGCGAAGCAGGACACCCCACCGTGGGCCTTCGCCACGTTGTTGATCAGCTCCATGATGAGCACGGTCTTGCCCACGCCGGCGCCACCGAAGAGGCCGATCTTGCCGCCCTTCTTGTAGGGCGCGAGCAGGTCGATGACCTTGATGCCCGTCTCGAAGATCTCGACCTCGGTGCTCTGGTCCACGAAGGGCGGCGCCTCACGGTGGATCGGCAGGCGATGGCTCGCGTTCAGGGGACCGCCACCGTCCACGGGCTCGCCGATCACGTTGAGGATGCGACCGAGGCACTCCTTGCCGACGGGCATGGAGATGGGGGTGCCCGTGCTCGTCACCTTCATGCCGCGGACGAGGCCGTCCGTGGTGTCCATCGCGATAGCGCGCACGGTGCCCTCGCCGAGGTGCTGTGCCACCTCTAGCGTGAGGTTGTTGGCCAGGTCGCTGATGGCGGGGTTGGTGACGTGAAGGGCCGTCAGGATCTCGGGAAGCCCGTGGGCGGGGAATTCCACGTCCACGACGGGTCCGATGACCTGGGTGATCTGACCGTTTTGAAGCTCTGCCATGGTATCGAACCCTCGTGTGGGCCGCCGCTAGGGGGCCAGTCCGCAGTCTGCACGCGTCACGCTCGGAATCGCGCGGCGGGCGGGGGCTAGCATGTGGCTGGAGGGGGGTCAACGGAGCAGCCGCGAACGGGAGCGTTCATATCGAACCCGGCGGTCCGTGACGGCCACGCTCGGAGCTCCTTTGGGGCCGCTCACCCCTGTGGATGGGTGTCCGCACGGAAATGCGTTGCGTCCGCGTCGCCGTCAAGGGACACTGCAAAAGCACGTCAAAGGATCAGCGAGCCAAGCGCGTCAAAGGACGTGAGGAACGAAGTATGGGGGAAGCTACGGCTAGCGCAGAGAAGACCGACCCGCTCATTGGTAGGGTCATCAATGGACGCTTCAAGATCGAGGCGCTGATTGCTCGCGGCGGCATGGGCAGTGTCTACCGCGCGGAGCAGCAGCCCCTGGGTCGATTGATCGCGCTGAAGGTCCTCGATCCGCGCTACTCCGGTGAAGAGGATCCCGAGTTCCACCAGCGGTTCTTTCTCGAGGCCTCGGTCGCGGCCAAGCTGACCCATCCCAATACGGTGACGATCTTCGACTACGGTCGCACTGCGGATGATGTGTACTTCATCGCCATGGAGTTCGTGGAGGGTCCGACCCTCGCGCAGGTGCTCAAGAAGGAGGGACCCCTCGATCCGAAGCGCGCCGTCGGCATCGCCGTGCAGATCGCGCGCTCGTTGCGGGAAGCGCATGGCATCGGCGTCATCCACCGCGACCTCAAGCCGGCGAACGTGCTCATCACCCAGCACGGGGACCACGAGGACTTCGTCAAGGTGCTCGACTTCGGACTCGTGAAGAACATCGAGTCCGAGACGGAGGATCTGACGCAGCAGGGCATGTTCATGGGGTCGCCCAAGTACATGTCGCCCGAGCAGATCCGCAGCGGTGACGTGGACGGCCGCACGGACGTCTACTCCCTCGGCGTGGTGCTCTACCGCATGCTGACGGGTCGCGTGCCCTTCGACCGGCAGTCGCAGGTGCAGACTCTCATGGCGCATTGCACCGACCCGGTGCCGCCCCTCTCGAGCGACGAGATCCTCATCCCGGAGGCGCTCGAGAACGTCGTCCTCAAGGCGTTGGCCAAGAATCCCGACGAACGCTACGCCTCGATGAACGAGCTCGTGGCGGCGCTCAAGCAGGCGAGCGGTGGTCTCGGCGTGCCCATGGCGGCGAGTGGCGACTACGGGCTCGGTTCCAGCGGGGTCATGCCCGTGGGCGATGGGATGACGCCTTCGGGGCCCATCGTGGGGCTGTCGGGTACGCCCTCGGACGGCTTCATGGCCGCCGCCACACCCTCGGGCGCCGTCGAGGTGCCCATCGATCTCGAGCTGACGGGATCCGGGGGCAAGGGCAAGCTCATTGCGGGCTTGGTGCTCCTGCTGGCCGCGGGGACAGGCGCCTACTTCGCGCTCGCCGGGCCTTCGTCCGGAGCCACGACCACGACCGCTACCGAGGGTCCCGAGACCGTGACCCCCGACCTTGGCGCCACTGCGGGGACCCAGGATCCCGGCACCGCCGACCCGGCCACGCCCAATCCCGTCGCGGACCCTGCGGCTGGCATCCCGACGGGGCCGGTCCAGCCCGGGGCGCCGCAGCTGCACGTTCGACTGACCCTCACGTCGGATCCCCCAGGGGCCGAGGTCCTGATGGGCGATCGTAGCTATGGAACGACTCCCGCCTCCGTGGAGTGGGTCGGAGAGAACGCTGCTCCCGGGCGCGAGGTGACCTTCTCGTTCCGACTCGCAGGCTATCGCGACCGGGCCATCACCCGCACGCTCACGGAAGAGCCCGAGATCAGCGTCGGCGCTGCGCTCACGCCGATTCACGTCGGCTCCACGGGCCCGGCCCACATGCACACCATGGGCATGACGGGCACGACGGACATGACGGTGATGGCCGACCCGACCGTGGTGACCCACGACGAAGACTACCTCGACAATCCCTACTGAGCCGTGGGCCCAGCCGGGGCCGATCGCCGGCTTACGTCCTCGCGGCCTCGGTCGCGGTAGGGATCTACCGCTCGGTCGGCCGCTGCGGGCGCGCTCGGCGCTCGACCCCGTCTGGGCCCACGGGCCTCGGTCGCGGTAGGGATCTACCGCTCGGTCGGCCGCTGCGGGCGCGCTCGGTGCTCGACCCCGTCGGCGCCCACAGCTTGCTGCGGGTACCGCTCGGTCGGTGGCTGCGGGGGCGCTCGCTCATCGACCCCGTCTGAACCCGCAGGTTGTGGGCCAATCGTCCTCGACACCTTGGTCGCGGTCTCTGGCGGGAGGAGCTCTCCGAGCCCCTCCCCCCTACGGCGGGCGGCCGCCGCAGGGGATCCCCCACCCAAGGTCGCCCGGCCCTCCGGCCGGCGCTGCGCGTGGGCCCCTACGCCCACTTGCGATCGTGGCGGGAGCCTGTGGGCATGGATCGGTGTGGCTGCGGTGCGCTCACCGCTCGGTCGGCCGAGGTCCTCGCGGCTACTCGTTCGGGTCGGGGATGCGTGGCGGGACGAGGAAGAAGATGATGCGCGAGTCCAAGGGCGTGAAGCCGTCGCCCACGACGTCGACACGCGCTCTGAAGAGCTGAGGCATCAGCGTCGGCATGGTGGTCACGTTCATCTTCGGCACGATGTCGAAGCAGACCGGCGTGCCCGGGAGCACCGCGCGGAAGGTGTCCGGGACGGCGTCCCCGTCGATCGCCGGCCGGTCGTAGGTGGAGAGTCCCGTGGTGCAGGTCAAGCCGGGGGCGCTGGTCGTGCGCGTTTCGAGGTGATCGAGGAAGGCGGCCACCGCGTCCACGGTCTCGCCTGGCTCGACCACGTCCGTGGCCTTGGCGCTGACCTCGATGGGCACCTGCGCCGCGTTGAAGATGGCGTCGACCACGGCCGTGCCGAGGCCGCTGCCGTCGGCGGCGATGTCGGAGACGAAGGGCGCCGAGCTGCCTCCCGCGTCCACCGTCCCCGTCCTCGTGGCCATGTCGAGCAGCATGGCTCGCGCCCCGCCGGAGTTGACGCCCACCACGCGCGCGCCGAGAGCCGTCAGGCCTGCGAGCGCTTGCACGTAGGTCGGCGGCGTGGGCGAGATGCCGGAGTAGGCCACTTCACCCGGGTAGTTGTGCGAAGGCGCGTCGGTGATGATCACGATCACCGGCACGGCGTCGGCGCGGAAGCAACCGAAGCCGCGGTAGCCCGCGGGGCAGCCCGGAGCCGTGGGTCCATAGGCCAGCGTGCCGCGCGTGGAGAGCGCCCAGAGGGCCGGGATCAGCGCTTCCGGGATGTCGTTGCCGTTGCGGATCGCGAGGCGACTCACCGCCGCCTGGGCGTTGGCCGTCGAGGTCGTGATCACCTGCTCCTGGTAGTAGGGGCGGTCCGGGTCGGTGCAGCCGAAGAAGCTACAGCCGCCGGGATCGCCGTAGGGGCTGACGGGGAAGTCCTCGTAGCCGCCCACGCCGAACCAGGCGTCGGGGATGCGGCCGCGCACCATCGGGATGATCGTGCCCGAGAGACTCGACGTGAGGTTGCTGATCTCGCCACCCATGGAGCCCGTGGTGTCCACCAGGAAGTAGACGTCGGCCTTCTGCAACGAGGTCGCGAACTGCAGCGTGTCCCGGGTCGGATCGGGCGGTAGCATGTAGGGCACGATGAACACGAAGTCGCCGCGGGTTCGCGGGCTGACGCTCGCATCGAGCGGGTCCGTCCCGGCGCCCACCTCGATCAGATCCGAGACGCCATCGCCGTCCGTGTCCGCGCTGGTGCGGCTGGTGCCGGCGGCCAGCTCGGCCGCGTCGCTGAGGCCGTCGCCGTCGCTGTCGGGGTCGCGGAAGTCGGGGATGCCGTCGGCGTCCGTGTCCACGGGCGGGGTCGCGAGATCCGCGTCGCCAGCCTCTTCTGCGTCGCTGAAGCCATCCCCGTCCGTGTCCAGATCACGTCGGTCGGGTGTGCCGTCGCCATCGGTGTCGAGCACGACCTCGAAGGAGTCGGCGATGGTGTCACCGTCGCTGTCCGCATCGAAGTAGTCGGGTGTGCCGTCGGCGTCGGCGTCGATCGGAGCGCCCGGGTCCGCACCGATCTCGTCGATGTCCAAGATCAGGTCGCCGTCGTTGTCACTGTCACGGTAGTCCCCTCGGCCGTTGCCGTCCGCGTCTCCGGCGCCTTCGATCGAGTCGAGGACGCCGTTGTTGTCGCTGTCCGTGTCGCGGAAGTCCGGCGTGCCGTCGAAGTCCGAGTCCACCGGAGGCGAGCTGAGGCTGACGTCGCCGGCCTCGATGCTGTCGTCGATCCCGTCGTCGTCACTGTCGAGATCCAGGTAGTCCGGCGTTCCGTCACCGTCGCTGTCGTCGCTCCCACCGGGCGCGAAGCGCCCCTCGTCGAAGTCCGAGATACCGTCGCCGTCCGTGTCGTCGCCCAGGCTGACGCCCGAGTCCACGACGCCGGAGTCCGCGGTGCCCGTGCCCGTGTCCGTCGCGCCGGAGTCGACCATGGCCGAGTCCGTCCTGCCCGAGTCGCGGGGACCGGCGTCCGAGCCGGAGTCCATGGTCGCCCCGTCGTCTGCGCCGCCGTCGTCCACCGGCGCGCACACACCGCTCGCGCAGCGTCCGCTCGGGCATGTGGAGGCCGTGCAGCTCGGTCCGGAAGGCGAGGCGCTACAGCCTGCCAGGGCCCAAGCCAGCATCGGCGCCATGGGGATCCCAATCCAGCGACCGTCGAACCTGACGCGCATGCCCATGTCTTCTCCTTGTACCCCGTCCCGGGTGCGTGTGAGCCTAGCAGATCTTTCCGCGGGCCCGGCAGGGGGGAGGGTCATCGCGGCATGGATGCGTCGGCCCCGCGCGGGGCCGACCGCCGCGGGATCAGCCCTTCAGCGCTTCCGCGCCGCCGATGATCTCCATCAGCTCCGTGGTGATCGCCGCCTGGCGCGCACGGTTGTACTGGAGCGTCAGCTTGCCGATCATCTCGTCGGCGTTCTTGGTCGCCGCTTCCATGGCCGTCATGCGCGCGCCGTGTTCGGAGGCGACGGACTCGAGCAGAGCGCGGTAGACCTCGACCTCGACGTACATGGGCAAGAGCCGGTCGAGCAGAGCGCGCTTGTTGGGCTCGTAGATGAAGTCCGCCGCGTCGTCGGCCTCGAGGGTCTGGGGCTGGATCGGCAACAGCGGCTCGACCACGACCTCCTGGGTCATGGCGCTCTTGAACTCGTTGTAGACGAGGTAGCAGGCGTCGAGATCGTGGCGCGTGTACTCGTCCACGATGTAGCGGCCGATCTCGCCGGCGCGATCCGGGCTGAGATCCTCGAACACGCCGGTGAAGTCGTGGCTGATGGTCGCGCCGCGTCGCGCGAGGTAGTCGCGACCCTTCTTGCCGATGACGGCGAAGCGCACGTCCTGGCCCTCGGCTTCGAGCTTCTTCCAGCGTGCGTGGGCGGCCTTGTTGATGTTCGAGTTGAACGCACCTGCGAGCCCGCGATCGCTCGTGAGCACCACGAGCATCACGTGCTTCTGCTCGCGTCGCGCCAGCAGCGGGTGGAGCTCTTCGTCCTCACCCGCGCGCGCCGCGACCATGTTCAACACGTCGAGGGTCTCGACCGCGTAGGGCCTGAGCCGAGTGATGTTCTGCTGCGCCTTGCGCAGACGCGCAGCCGCCACGAGCTTCATGGCGCGCGTGATCTTCTGCGTGCTCTTGACCGAGCCGATGCGTGTCCGGATTACTTTGAGGTTGGCCATACGAGTTCCCGGCCCTCAGGCCTGCACGGCCTCGAAGGTCTTGGCGAAGGCGCGCAGGGCGTCGTTGATCTCGCCCTCGAGGGTCTCGTCGAGCTTCTTCTTGCTGACGATGGCCTCGAGCACGCCCGTGCGCTCCGAGCGCATCCAGCTCATCAGCTCGCGCTCGTAGCGGCCGATGCTCGACGTCGGGTACTCGTCCACGTAGCCGTGGGTGCCCGCGTAGATGATCAGCACCTGCTCTTCGACCGGTTGGGGCTGATACTGCCCCTGCTTCAACAGCTCGACCATGCGCTCACCGCGCGCGAGCTGCTGCTGCGTCGCCTTGTCGAGATCGGAGGCGAACTGCGCGAAGGCGGCCATGGCGCGGTACTGGGCGAGGTCGAGGCGCAGCGTGCCGGCGACCTGCTTCATGGCCTTGATCTGCGCGTTGCCACCGACGCGGCTGACGGAGATTCCGACGTTGATGGCCGGGCGCACGCCCGAGTAGAAGAGGTCCGACTCGAGAAAGATCTGACCGTCCGTGATCGAGATGACGTTGGTCGGGATGTAGGCCGAGACGTCACCGGCCTGGGTCTCGATGATGGGCAAGGCCGTGAGGGAGCCGCCCGAGTCCGCGAGTCGCTTGACCTCGAAGCCAGCGCCCTTCTTCTCGGCGTCCTTCTCGGCGTGCTCGCGACCGTCCTCGCGCAGGTAGATCTTCTCGGCGCCTTCGCGCGTGGGCTCGTCGCCCTTCTTCACGATGACGTACTCGTTCGCCATCTTGGCCGCGCGCTCGAGCAGGCGGCTGTGCAGGTAGAAGACGTCGCCGGGGTAGGCCTCGCGACCGGGCGGGCGGCGCAGGAGCAAGGAGAGCTGGCGGTAGGCGACGGCCTGCTTCGAGAGATCGTCGTAGATGCACAGGGCGTGTTGGCCGCTGTCGCGGTAGTACTCGCCCATGGTGACGCCCGTGTAGGGGGCGATGAACTGGAGCGGGGCGGGCTCGGAGGCGCCGGCGAGGACGATGGTCGTGTACTCCATCGCGCCGTGCTGGCGGAGCTTCTCGACCACCTGCGCAACCGTCGACTGCTTCTGGCCGATGGCGACGTAGATGCAGTGAACGCCCTTGCCCTTCTGGTTGACGATGGTGTCGGTGGCGACGGCGGTCTTGCCCGTCTGGCGGTCGCCGATGATGAGCTCGCGCTGACCGCGGCCGATGGGGATCATGCCGTCGATGGCCTTGAGGCCGGTCTGCAGAGGCTCGGTGACGGGCTGACGGCCCATGATGCCGGGCGCCTTGAGCTCGACGCGACGGGTCAGCTCGGTCTCGATCGGGCCCTTGCCGTCGACCGGGAGGCCGAGGGCGTTGACCACGCGTCCCACCAGGGCGGGGCCGACCTTGACCTCGACGATGCGGCCCGAGCGCTTGACGGTCGAGCCCTCCTTGATGTGCGTGTCCGCGCCGAAGATCGCGCAGCCGACGTTGTCCTCCTCGAGGTTCAGGACCATGCCCATGACCCCGCCGGTGAACTCGACGAGCTCACCCGCCATGGCGCTGTCCAGACCGTAGACGCGCGCGATGCCGTCGCCGACCGTCAGGACCGTCCCCGTCTCCATGACGTCGACCGTCTTGTCGTAGGAGGCGATCTGCTGCTTGATGATGTTGGAGATCTCTTCGGCGCGGAGCTGCATGGGGGCTACCTCAATCGTCGTCGCCATCGCGGCGAGGGTTCGTCTGCGCGGGGTTTCTGAAGCGCGGGGTTTCTGAAGCGCGGGGTTTCTGAAGCGCGGGGTTTCTGAAGCGCAGGGTCGTGGGAGGGTGGGGTCTCTAGGGTTCGGGCGCTGCGGGCTATCGCCGCGCGTGCAATCGGCCAGTTCTCAATGGCGCAGTTCTCAATGGCGCAGTTCTCAATGGCGCAGTTCTCAATGGCGCAGTTCTCAATGGCGCAGTTCGGCGCTCAGCTTCTGGAGTTGGTTCTTCACGCTGCCGTCGTAGACGCGATCCCCGACGCGCGTGACCACGCCGGCGATCAGGCTCGGATCCTCGTGCTTCACCAGCACGACCTTCTTGCCCGTGACGCGCTCGAGGGTCTTGCTGAGCTCGGTGAAGTAGGCCGCGGGCATGGGACCCGCGGTCGTCACCTCGGCCCGCACGCGCCCGGCGCGCGCCTCCGAGAGCTCCGTGAAGGCGTCCGCGACCTCGGGCAGATGCTTCAGCCGTCGGCGATCCGAGAGCAGCAAGAGCGTGTCGCGGAGTACGGGCGAAAGGCCCATGCGCGTGGCCAGAGCCTTGACCAGGGAGGCGCGCACCTCGGAGCTCACGGAGGGGTTCTCCACCACCGCGCGCAGCTCGGCGCTGCGGTCCCAGGCCGCGACCAGATCGAGCAGGTCGGCCTGGACCTTCTCCGTCTCCTTGGCCTCGTCCGCGAGCTCGTGCAGCGCCTTGGCGTAGCGACGTCCGAGCGGTCCCGTCCTCATGAGCGCACCTCGTCCGTGGATTCCGTCTTGCCGAGCGCGTCGAGGTAGCTCTCTGCGAGACGCTGGCGATCGGTCTCGGTGGTCTTCTCTTCCAGCACGCGCTCGGCCGCCGCGATGGAGGCGTCGACCGCCTCACGGCGAAGCTCGCGCTCCACGTCCTTCATGCGCTGCTCGATCAGGAAGCGTGTCTCGGCGCGCATGCGGGCGGCCTTCTTCTCGGCCTCGGCCACGATGCGGCTGCGCTCGGCTTCTCCAGCCTTGAGCATGTCGGCGCGGATGGACGCCATCTCTTCGTCGAGGGACTCGAGGCGGTGCGTGTACTCCGCCAGCTTCTGTTCGGCCTCGGCCTTGAGCGCGGCGGCCTGCGTGAGGCCGTCCTCGACCTGACGGCGGCGCGTCACGAGGAACTTCTTGATCGGCTTGTGGCCCATGTAGCCCAGCAGCGCGACCAAGAGCAGGAAGTTCCAGACGCTGGCCATGAACTCCGGGCTGGTCAGGATCTGCCAGATGGAGATCGTGCCCGCGTGCTCGGCGCCCTCTTGGGCCAGCGCGACGTCGGTCTGGGCGAGCACGGCGGTCGCGAGGACGGCGCCGCCGGCGAGCAGGGAGAGCGTGGTGCGTAGGCTGCGCATCCTAGAGCTCCCGCGTGAGCAAGGACTGGGCGATTTCCCGTGCGATGCTCGGGATCTGGGCGTTCATCTCGCTGCGCACCTTACCGGCCTCTTTGGCCAGATCGGCCTCGGCCGAGGCCAGGTTGCCCTGGGTCTGTTCGCGCACCTTCTCGAGCACCTCGGCTTCGAGGCGGCGGCCTTCGAGGCGCATCTTCTCGCGCTCTTCGCCGGCTTCGATGCGGAGCGTGCGCATCTGCGTGTCGAAGTCATCGCCCTTCTCGGCGGCGTCCTCTTCCATGCGCTTGGCTTCGGCCTTGGCGCCTCCGATGGAGGCCTCGCGCTCTTCGAACAGGGCCAGCATGGGCTTGAAGACCAGGCTGCGCAGGAAGATGAAGGCGACGAAGAAGAGCCCGACCTG
>Ga0210044_10006492_pt1 | contig 15358 bp, 10 predicted proteins | sample CryGey13umfilter_2_FD_183959 | JGI IMG/M metagenome (GOLD analysis project Ga0210044, IMG submission 183959) | Groundwater microbial communities from aquifer in Utah, USA - Crystal Geyser 4/9/14 3 um filter (SPAdes) (version 2) | ecosystem: Environmental > Aquatic > Deep subsurface >...
TCTCTGTTTGCCCGAGACCATTATAGACCGAATATGCCATTTGGAGCGTTAATGCGCCGGCCACAACTATCAAGACAGATATTATTCGCATTTTTGAGTTTTGGGCACTAAACCTCATTGAGAGCCTCCTGTGCTAACCACCGACTGATTCCAGTCATATTTTAATACTGCCCCATTTATCTTAATCGGCAATTGGGCGCTTGAAATTGAGAGTTGCGAATATGAATTATGATTTCCGTTGACAGGGAACGATGAGGGAATATTGATAAAATAATTTACTTGCAAACTCTCGGTGGCAAAACTATAATGCTTTGTTATGTTAAAATAATGGGGTTGTAGCTCAGTTGGGAGAGCGCCTGAATCGCACTCAGGAGGTCGGGAGTTCGAATCTCCTCAATTCCATTTGAGCCGGTCGCCTGTAAACTCGGAAATGTAGTTTATGGAAGCCGTGGACCGGGGGCTTCCTGCTTATCCTTTGGGGACCATTTGGGCAACCTCGTGGTTGCCCAAAGAGGGCGGGTGCAGGACCTATTCTCTCCCAAATGGGATGCCGAAGAAACGAGAAAACATACAGTCTTGTAGTTAGGATGAAGGTGAAAATGATAACAAATCTAAGAAAGCAATTATCAAGCGGCCTCGCATACTGGGCTTTTGTGGGATTGATGTCTTCATGGTGGCTGATTTTCTATGCCTCACTTAATAGATACGTTATTGACTATGTTATTCTCAGTATTTATTTGACCTTAATTTTCATTGCGTTGGGATTAATAGTGGGGCTGGCCGTTGCCACGCTGCTGTTCCTGATTAGTTTGTTCAAAAGCAATGTCCTCGGCCGTTTCAAATACCTGGGTTTGATTATTTCCGGCCTCGCTTTTTCATTCCTTATGTCTCTTGTCCTGCTTAGCAATTTGCAAATTGTCAATATCGTTTCGGGGCTGGCACTGCTCATACACCTGGTTTCTCTTACATTGGGTTTCTTGTTGGCGTATTTGTGCCGAAGGCTAATAGCTTTTATTAAACTACCTGCCAAGACAAAAAGTGTGCTGATTTCGGTAATTTTCTTAACGCTACTTTTGGCAGTCCCAGCTATTTTCGGGCCATCGACAAAAAGAGATATAATCGACATAGGCAAAGTCGAAACTAACCCCACCGGCTTGAAAGTAGCAATGATCGGCGTAGATGCGGCATGCTGGAATGTTATTGACCCTCTGATAAAAGAAGGCAAACTGCAGACCTACAAAATGCTTGTGGATGAGGGAGCATCCGGTGTCTTAATGTCCCGACGCAGCAAATTTTTGCCTATGCGATCAAAGGACGGAATGGGGATATTGTCTCCCAGTATTTGGGAGTCTATTGCGACCGGGCTTAGCGAATGCGAGCATGGCATTTTTGACTTCCATTCGTATCGTTTTCCTGGAATGAATCATGGAGTCCCGCTCCTGAGACAATCTACATTCGGTGAATTAGATTTAACAATTTCGGTCGATCGGCGCAGGAGACGGATTTGGGAGATACTGGATAACAAGGGACTAAATTGTCTGATAGTAGGATGGTTGACATCATGGCCGACCACCCCGCTCCAAAATGGAGTTTTGGTTTCTAATAGGTTTCATTATGGAACCAAGAATAGTATTTGGCCTTTATCATTGGACACCCTACCAGCGTATGAACCTTTACCTTTATCCTTGTTTGGCAAGCGATTCACGTGCCTTTCGTCAATTGATACCACCAAGTCGCCGGAGTACTTGGCGACGCATGATCCCTTTGTCGCGCGTCACCTTGAGATTTTGAGTACGATTTTAGATTTCTATAGTAGAGACCGCTATTATTCCCAGTTAGGGTATGGTCTATATAAAGAACTGAATTCAGAATTTTTCTCACTATATGTTGAAGGAATCGACATTGTCGAGCATATGGCTTGGAAATATTATGAACCCCAGTATTTCCATGCTGGCAATCCAGTGGCTATTGAAAAGCTCGGATGTATAATACCTGAATACTATCAATTCACCGATGAAATAATCGAAGATCTCTTCCATGGAATTGATTCCAATACCATTTTGATGGTGCTATCAGACCATGGTCAGGGACCGAAAACGAGAATCTTGCCATATGTAGGAGTTCTTGATAAATATGTCCGGAACAGGCCCGAAGAAAGCGAGATTTCCGGCTACCATCAAATTGAGGGGATGATAGCGTTCTATGGCCCACATATTAAGAAAGGTTATCGAATCCATAATGCTTCAGTTATGGATATCGCGCCAACACTTTTATATATATACGGTTTTCCAATTGCTAGGGATATGCTGGGAAGGCCTCTTCTGGAGGTTTTCGAAGATGAATTCGTTCAAGAACATCCAGTCTCATTTATAGATACCTATGGCTGTTCAGATATTACTTCCATAGTCTCCAGCGAAAGCAAGATAGACGATCAAATAAAGAAGCAGTTGAAGACATTAGGATATATCGAATAGGATTGATATTCATCTGGTGATCTTCCTGCGTTGATAGACTTATTGTATTCGGATTCTTCTTGAAATTTGCCTTGCCGTTGCCTAATGTCTTATATATATTGGCTTCCTAAGAGGACCAATGGGGTTGTAGCTCAGTTGGGAGAGCGCCTGAATCGCACTCAGGAGGTCGGGAGTTCGAATCTCCTCAACTCCATTTAAAGCAAAATCAGTATAGTGGTTTTGCCGATTGAAATGTATGTGCTAGGCGGGGAGCCAGCGGTGCCCTGTAACCCGGAATCCGCTATACCGGGGTCGAATTCCCACCCGAGGCCCAAAGCGGTCTGTGAACCTGGCGCAAGTGGCGTTGATGGCCGGGTCCCGCACAACCGAAGATCGCTAAACCCCGTCAGGACCGGAAGGTAGCAGCGGTAGGCGGACCCTAGGTGTGTTGCGGGGAAACTCGGTCTGAGTTAACTGCGTTGGGACACCCTCTAGTAGAGGGTCAGAGGTGGGTGCACGTTTAAATTGGGAGTTATGGTTTACCAAGTAATCGCCTTAAAACATCGTCCGCGCAAATTCAGCGATGTGGTGGCTCAAGACCATATAATCACACCATTGCGAAACGCGGTGGAATCGGGGAGGATTCACCATGGGTATTTATTTTCGGGACCTCGCGGCACCGGCAAAACAACCACGGCCAGGGTGCTATCCAAGGCGTTAAATTGCGAAACCCCCGAAAAAGGGGAGCCCTGCACAAAATGCACCTCATGTATGGAAATAGCCGCCACGAACAGCCCAAATGTTATTGAAATCGATGCCGCCTCCAATAGGGGCATTGATGACATCAGGGAGTTGAGGGAGGCGATTCGGTATTCTCCCTTGGGGGCCAAGTACAAGATATATATAATTGATGAAGTTCATCAGCTGACTTCGGAGGCGTTCAATGCCCTGCTGAAAACGCTTGAAGAGCCGCCTCCCCACGGCATCTTCATTCTCGCCACCACCGAACCTCAGAAAGTCCCTGCGACCATTGTCTCCAGATGCCTCAAATTCGATTTTCGTCTGATCCCGCTGACCAAACTTATCGAAACGGTGGAGGCGATTTGCCGTAAAGAAGGAGTTGATATAGAGCGAGAGGGGATCGAATCCATCTGTGTCAAAGCTGATGGTAGCCTGCGGGACGCACTTTCTCTGCTTGATCAAGTAATATCATCGGGCGTCAGCAAAATTGATGCTCCCACAGTGGCGGAAATCCTTGGGTTAGTTGACAAGAGAATGCTTCTCGGGATTTCAACGGCAGTGGCCTCATCACAGCCGATCAATGCAATCAATCATTTTAGTAACTTTGTGAGAATGGGCGGAAATGTTGAGTACTTTATCGATAGCTTAAATCGCCATTTCCGGGATCTTCTAGTAATCAAATTGAACGTTAAAGAAAAATCCTTCGATGGCATCGCTGATGAAATGCTGGATGAATATCGGGCTATTGCCGCCATGCTCGATGATGGCCAGCTACTCCGCATTCTAAATATTCTGGCAGAGCTATTCGCCGGACTCAGGCGCAGAACCGCTGATCCAATCATCTCCGTCGAGCTGGCGTTGGTTAAAATGGCAAAGCTGGACAAAACCATTGATCTTGAAAAATTATTCAAGGCGGAACCGGAGAGAAGAGCATTGCCTTCTGTAGTCGATGATCTTTTTCAGTCGCATCAAATAGGACCGGTAAATGATCTTGGCGAATCGACGGAACCCCCTGAAGAAGCGCTTCCAAAAACCGAGATTCCCGTGGAGAATCCCCCGACCCATATCTCTGAATTGAATTTTGATGTCATAGCCAGGCGATGGCCCGAGGTAATCAAAGAGTTAAATAAAAAGAAAAAGACGCTTTGGGCGCAATTGAATGGCAGTGTTCCAGTTTCGCTAAGTGGCAGCAATATAAAATTGAAAGTCGAGCACGAAGGGATTGCAAAATCAGCAAATCTGCCCATAAATCAAAAGCTTATGGAGGAATTGACGACCAAAATATTCGGGCATCCATTGCGTCTCGAATGCACCACTTTGAAAGATAAATTATCTCAGGAGAGGGAAGTTTCGTCGGCTGAGCAGGAATACTCTGCCGCGATAACGGGCGACGATATTGTGGATCGAACTTTGGAGGAATTGGGCGGGCGTCTTTTAAACTGGGAACCCAAAGATAAGTAATCAATTAGATGAGCGTCAGGTTGGAGAAGGAGATATAATGGCAAAAGGAATGGGAGATATGATTAAGCAGGTCCAGAAGATGCAGCAAAAGTTGGCTGAGCTTCAGGACGAGCTTGAAAACTTGACCGTTGAAGGAACCTCCGGCGGTGGGATGGTGAGAGTTGTTGCGAATGGGAAGGGGGAATTGACGCAGATAAAGATCGAACCTCAAGCAGTTGATCCTAATGATATTGAGATGCTGGAAGATCTGGTATTGGCGGCAGTCAATCAAGCCAAAGAAAAATCGGCTGAGCTCCAACAAGAACGGATGGCGAAGCTTACCGGCGGGCTGAATATACCGGGAATGCCGGGGATGCCGATGTAAGATGCTTACCTCCCCACTTTTAGAAAAACTGATAAAGGAATTCGCCAGAATGCCCGGTATTGGTTATAAAACCGCCCGGCGTCTGGCTTTCTATGTTCTTAGATTGCCAGAAGATAAGGCCAATGAATTTGCTAAGACCATAATTGAGGTAAAAAATAAAATTATCGAATGCTCCATCTGTGGCAATATAACCGAAACCGACCCCTGTCCGATCTGTAACGATCCTCTTCGGGACCATACGGTTATATGCGTTGTGGAACAACCATCAGATGTTTTCGCCCTGGAGAAAACCAATGAATATAAGGGCGTTTTTCATATTCTTGGCGGTTCGCTTTCACCCTTGGATGGAGTAGGACCGGACGATTTGAGGATAAAATCCTTATTGAAAAGAGTTCCTAGCGGCGTCTCTGAAGTGATATTGGCGACTAACCCTAAAACGGAAGGTGAAGCTACTGCTATATATATAACAGAGTTACTTAAACCTCTTAAAGTAAAGGTTTCACGAATTGCCCGAGGCCTTCCCATCGGCGGCGATTTGGAGTTTGCGGATATCGTGACTTTATCAAGGGCGCTACAGGACCGAACAACACTTTAGGAGATAAGTCGCAAGTTGGATTCTTATTGGGTTTTAGATTATCAATTTAGGCAATTATTCAGCATCTTGGACAAAGGTATAAATCGATTACGAGTAAATTGCTTTATTGGCAATTAGTAATCATCATTTCTTGACACGGTGGAGCTATTTTCTTATATTGATAGTTTGAATTTTTCGCGGGCCACGCGGTCGCCTCGATAAAATCGGGGAGGAAAGTCCGGGCTGCGTAGGGCACGGCGCCTCGTAACGCAAGGACCCCGATAACATCGGGGTGGAAAGTGCCACAGAAACAATACCGCCCCCAGCAACTGCCGGGAGCAAGGGTGAAACGGTGGTGTAAGAGACCACCCACTCCGGTGGCAACATCGGTTTGGGTAAACCCCGCCGGTTGCAAGGCCAAGTATAGGAGAAGGAGTTGCCCGCTCCATATTACTCCAGGGTAGGCCGCATGAGTATGACAGTGATGTCATTCCCAGATAGATGACCGCCTTCCGTTCATAGAGCGGATTACAGAACCCGGCTTATGGCCCGCTAACCTTTAATTTATTACGGGGAAGAACTTTGGAACAAAGTATTTGGGAAATCGCACCAAAACCTGCACTTGAAATTACAGCCAAAATGTCTGCTGAATTAGACATGCCTAAAGTAGTGTGCAATATCTTAATAAATCGGGGGATGAGCAATGTAATTGATGCCAATAGGTTCCTGTTCCCAAAGATGTCCGAGCTTTGTGATCCCTATTTATTCGAGGATATGGATCGAGGTGTGGAGAGGGTTATCGAGGCTTTACGGAATCGCGAAAAAATAATGATTTATGGAGATTATGATGTAGATGGTATCACCGCTACATCACTAATGTTTCTGGTGTTGAATAAGTTAGGGGCGGAAGTTAGCTATTATCTCCCAAACAGGCTTTCTGAAGGTTATGGGATTTCCGAAGATGGTTTGGCCGAGGCGAAAAGGCGCGGAGTGAGTTTGCTGATTTCAGTCGATTGCGGTATTACTGCGGTGGGAGAAGTTAAAATTGCCAGCGAGATGGGTATTGACTGCATCATCACCGACCATCACGAACCAGGCTCCGAGATTCCTCAGGCAATAGCCGTCATTAATCCGAAAAGAAACGGTTCGGAGGGCATCGGAGTGGAGCTTTCCGGGGTAGGAATTGCCTTCAAATTTGCATCAGCCATTTACGAAAGATTGAACCAGGATCCGGCTGATGTCAGAGAGCATCTTGACCTGGTAGCATTGGGCACTGCCGCCGATATAGTGCCACTGGTGAATGAAAACCGCATTCTAACGAAATTCGGCATCAAACAGGTTTCGAGAACATCCAAACCAGGGCTAAAAGCTCTAATTTTCGTGTCTGGTCTGATGGGAAAAGAAATCGGTACTGGACAGGTCGTTTTCATTTTGGCGCCCCGCATAAATGCTATCGGGAGACTTGGTAATGCAGAATTAGCGATCAAACTGCTATCGACAAAAGATGAACGACAAGCGAGCACCATTGCCCGAAGGTTGAACGAAGAAAACCACAGACGGAAAGAAATTGATGAAAAGACTCTCCACGAAGCTCTGGATCAAATTCGTGAAAAAGTTGACCTTGATCGAGATAAAGCCATAGTGCTCGCCGGAAACGACTGGCATCAAGGAGTAATTGGAATCGTGGCATCGAGGCTGGTGGAGCGATATCACCGGCCAACGGTGATGATCTCAATAGATGGGGATGAAGGAAAAGGATCGGCGCGTTCTATTCCCAATTTCCATTTATACGATGCGCTCAGGGAATGCGAGAATTTGCTCATTCGTTTTGGAGGTCATAAATATGCCGCCGGCCTTTCCATAAATGTGGATATGATAGAGAAATTTCGCCAACGATTTAATGAGGTGGCCTCAAGGATGCTTGGTATCGAAGATATGTCTCCCAAGGTTCTTATCGATGCGGATATTGAATTTGATGAGATCGATGAGAAGCTGATTGATGCAATCGATATGTTTTCTCCTTTTGGCCCTCAGAATATGAAGCCCGTTTTTATGACCCGTAACGTGGAACTCTATGGAAATCCGTATATTGTCGGCAACAATCATTTGAAGCTGAAAGTCCAAAAAGACGACAGGATTTTTGATTGCATCGGTTTTGGTCTGGGAGGGTATCTGAGTCAGCTTTTCAGTCAACCCCTTCGACTGAATATCGCCTATTTAATCGAGATGAACGATTGGAATGGAGTAGAGCATATTCAACTCCGAATAAAGGATCTCCAGGTGCTTTAGATGACCGTCCTTGAAAGATTTCATCAGAAAGACAGGGCGGCGTTATCACGGATAATATCTTTCATCGAGAACAGGGAGGACGGTTATATCACACTCTTATCAAAAATATATCCCCAATCCGGCACCGCTTATAAAATCGGAATTACGGGCCCTCCGGGGGCGGGCAAATCCACCCTGGTAGATAAAATGGCCGCTATTTATTTGAAAGAAGGAATTAGGATCGGCATTATCGCGGTGGATCCCTCTTCTCCATTCACTGGTGGAGCGTTGTTGGGGGATCGGATTAGAATGCAGGACTTATCTGATAAGGGCGATGTATTTATCAGGTCAATGGCCACTCGAGGCTCGGGCGGTGGGCTGGCAGAAGCGACTCGTGAAGTGGCGCTAGCCCTAGATGCATTCGGCTTTGATATTATCTTAATTGAAACTGTTGGCGTAGGACAGGTTGAACTGGATATTGCGGGCTTGTGCGATACCACCATCGTGGTATTGGTCCCGGAATCCGGGGACAGTGTCCAAACCCTTAAGGCCGGCCTGATGGAGATTGCGCACATATTTGCAGTCAATAAGGCGGACAGAGAAGGCAGCGGGAGAATTGTTGCGGAATTAAAAATGATGCTTGATGGCAGGCTAAAGTACAGGAATGATGGCTGGCATTTTCCAGTTGTTAAAACTGAGGCCATCAACAATATTGGAATCGAAAAGTTAATCGATGATGTCTCCGCGCATCGGCGATTCATCTTTGACCGACATTCAAAAGATGATTATCGTTTTAATAAGATCGGAGCAGAATTGAAACTGATCATGCAACAGAGGTTGCAAAGCCGATTAATTCCGGAACTTCTTGATGATAAGACCGTTGGCAATTATGTAAATCTGATTATCGAAGGTAAGACTGATCCTTATAGCATAACGGATGAATTGGTTTCCAAAATGATGCTCAAGAGAATTGAAATATGAAAAAGATCGCGGGTAAAGATATGAGCGATGAAGCTTTCGCAAAATCGCATAACAAGGGGGTTGGAAAAGGCAGTCAGGCTTGCCAGCATGCCAAGAAGGTTTGGCAAGAGCAGTTTAGTTCCAGCAAGCTGAGACCGAACAAAAAATTTACTACTGGCTCTATGGAGACGGTTGAACCTCTCTATATGCCCGAGGATACAAATGGCATCGAAGAAGTTGGTTCGGAATATATGGCGAAGATTGGATTCCCCGGGCAGTATCCTTATACCCGTGGTGTGCATCCGAATATGTACCGGGGCAAGTTATGGACAATGCGCCAATTCAGCGGCTTTGCCACCCCCAAAGAAACCAATCGGCGCTACCATTATCTTCTGAAAGCCGGCCAAACTGGATTATCGGTAGCATTCGATCTTCCCACCTTGATGGGTTATGATTCGGACAGCCCACGTTCGCTCGGAGAGGTGGGAGTCTGCGGTGTAGCTGTGGATACATTGAATGATATGGAAATAATATTCGATGGTCTTGCACTGGATAAAATATCGACCTCGATGACCATCAATGCCCCATCATCGATCTTATTGGCCATGTATTGCGCGGTGGCGGAAAAGCAGGGTGTGCCGCTACATCAATTGACCGGCACCCTCCAAAATGACATCTTGAAAGAATATATTGCTCAAAAAGAATGGATCTATCCGCCGGAACCATCAATCCGCCTGATCACCGACATTATGGAGTTCTGCACCCGTAACATTCCCAAATATAACACTATTTCCATCTCTGGTTATCATATCCGCGAAGCTGGCTCGACTGCCGCGCAGGAGTTGGCTTTTACCCTTGCTGACGGTTTTTGCTATGTCGAGGCCGCAATTAAAGCCGGGCTCAATGTCGATGATTTTGCTCCCAGATTGTCGCTCTTTTTCAATTCTCATCTTGATTTTTTCGAAGAAACTGCAAAGTTTCGCGCGGCAAGACGAATCTGGGCGCGCCATTTGAAGGAGAAATATGGTGCCAGAAAATCGGAATCGTGGTTAATGCGTTTCCATACTCAGACTGCCGGTTGCACTTTGACAGCACAGCAACCTGAGAATAACATTATCCGCACTGCTTACCAGGCACTGGCCGGAGTACTGGGAGGGACACAATCCTTGCATACCAATTCGATGGATGAGTCGCTTGCCCTTCCCAGCGAAAAAGCGGTAACTGTCGCCCTGAGGACCCAGCAAATTATCGCTGAGGAATTGGGAGTAGTGAATACGGCGGATCCTCTGGCGGGCTCATATTTCGTTGAGGCGCTGACCGACCGGCTCGAAAAACAAGCCGAAGAATATTTCGCCGAGATTGAGAAGAGAGGCGGTGTCCTGAAATGCATCGATGAGGGATTTTTCCAAAGAGAGATTGCTGATGCCGCTTATCGATACCAGAGGGAAATTGATGAGAAAGAACGAATCATTGTCGGAGTTAATGATTATGTCAATGAGGATGAGAAAATTGAGATTCCGCTTTTGGAAATAGACGAATCTGTCGCACGCGAGCAAGTGGCCTCTCTAAGGAAGGTCAAAGAAACCCGTGATAATGACAGGGTAAAGCGAACGTTGGAAGAACTCCGGAAAGTTATCAAGAGCCGCGACAACCATATACCCTTGCTTCTCGAATGCGTTAGATGCTATGCTACAGAAGGGGAAATAGTTGATGTTATGAGGTCAGTATTCGGTGAATATCAGGAACCTCCTATAATTTAGAATGCATTTCGAAAGTGAATTGATTATTATTTTTTGAGGTAAGAACTGAGGATTTCGGGATCCCTATTTATGTGGGAAAAATATTGCTTAGCCCATATAATGTTGTGGCGCTTAATTGGAGGTCTGTAGATTATGTCACCGAAGATACGCAAATTAAGGATTCTTTTGGCGAAACCCGGACTTGATGGCCATGATAGAGGCATCAAAGTAATCGCCGCAGCTCTTCGTGATTCCGGATTTGAAGTGATTTATACCGGACTCCGACAGACACCCGAACAGATTGTGGAGGCTGCGGTGCAAGAGGATGTCGATGCTGTTGGGATGTCCATTCTCTCCGGAGCACACATGACTCTTTTCCCCGCAGTCCATAAATTGATGCAGGAGAGAGGAGTAGCTGATATGCTGTTATTCGGCGGGGGTATCATTTCTGAATCAGACGCCAAGCGTCTGGAGGAAATGGGTTGTGGAAGAATTTTCGGACCGGGAACTCCCACTCCAGAAGTCGTGAAATACCTTCAGGAGTTTCTACCGGACCACCGCCAGAGGGAAAAAATCATTTGATGGCACGATTAGTCATTTGGGACTCTATATCCACCAGCGAATTTCTCTGTAGAGGCAATTGTTTTTATCCTGTTAAATTATCATATCATAAGGAGGATAAGGGAAAACATCATTTATTCACGTGTTTGGGGGCTACTTTCTCCCAGCTAAACACGGAAATTATGGGGACGGCGGCATAGGGGATTTGCCTGTTATTTCAGGAAATCGCTTTAGGAATTTCCGCATCTTACGATACCAAACGATAACTGAAAGATGACGCCGAACTGCTTCGATGGCAGTTTATTCTCAACTAAACCGACAACATTGGTCATGGAAGGAGTTAGAATGTTGAGGAATCCCAAACAAAAAATCGCTTTTATTTGCGCGCTTTTGATTCTCGTTATCTTCACTAACCAACAATCATTCTCATTAGAAACACTCGTTGGAACAGCCTATTCTTCAAGTATCTCTAATATGAGGCATCGGGCAACTCAAACATTGCATCAAATGACAGGCGCCCATACGATAAGGTTGAACTTGAGCTGGGCGGAAGCAGACTCTATCTTCAGAGCAACTGGTTCCTGGCGGGCGATCGCTGATTCGGTGGTGGCTTATGTTCCGACGAACATAGAGCCAATTCTCCTTCTGAGCTTTTGGAATCCCATGAAGATGGACAAACCCGAGAACGCCCGCTATACCGATGTTTATAAAGCCAGAGACCTCCAGGAATTCAGATACTCATGTTACAAACTAGCGTATGAGCTTCGCGGCAAGGTAAGATATTTTGTGTTGCATAATGAGCCAAATCTATTCTGGAATCCCGACTCAGGAAGCCAAAATTGGAGGAATTCTATTGAGGATTTCGCCATTCAATGCACCGCGGCCGCACAGGCCATAAAACAGGCAAATCCCGATGCCTATATCATTTATGGCTCATTTGCAGGAATCTCGCATTATGGAAATGGGCATGAGAATCCGATTACCAAGCAATTCTGCGATGCCATCGCACCCGAGGGTGGCAATCCGATAATAGACGCCATCGATTTTCATTTTTATGGTAATGAGTTGGAGCAGGAGCAATATAGTGAGATTGCTGATTCAATTTCAGCGTATTGCATGAGAAGAAATGTTGACTGGATTATAGGGGAAACGGCGGGACCAAAAATCGATTTGCCGACCGATATGCCTGATCCCCATAATCCAAATCAGACCATTTATGAATCCCTTTTGCAGGCCATTGATAATGGTATTCGAGTGGCCATCGTAAGGGATTCGCTAGTATCTTACACCAGATACTATGAACCAGAGAATTATTATCTCCCTGAGAATTGGCAGGCTCTGGAAGTAGCCAAAAAAGCCGACTTTGTCAAGAAAATCATTGCCTTTGCTGATACTATCGATGCGTTCGTTCCGGCCAAAATCGTATCATGGTTTTCTGCTTTCATTTTGCCTAATCTGCCTTCGTATCAGGAACCAATTCCGGATTCGGTTGATGCCGAATCCTACTTCAAAACCTTCTTGCGGACTGAAGCATACGGTCCCATGGGGCTTGTATATGTGGATGACGTTGGCACCGAATACCCAACTCCTCTTGCCAACCTAATGAAACAGATAATTTATATTTATTTTCCGCTGGGAATCGAATCTCTGCCAGGGAACAGCGACACTGTGGACCAGATGATGCAAAATAACTATCTGGAGCAGGCATATTTGTTTCAGAATTACCCCAATCCATTTAATATGGAAACCAGAATCTTTTACAATATCCCGGTCAATTCTGATGTGAGGCTCGATATATATAATATGCTCGGCGAATTAGTGGAAAGCCAACACCATGGCTCCCTTTCCAGAGGTCTGCATTCGGTGGTCTGGGACGCATCTGCTGTAGCAAGCGGGACCTATTTCTATAGGATCTCAATAGGGAATCAGGTATTGACACGATCCATGTTGCTATTAAAATAAGAGCATCGCTTCGGGGACGATTTCGAATTGGAAAATTTCGGACATCATATTGAATCGGTATGATGTCCGAAGGCTGTTTAATTTTTCATGACAATCAAATAGATTTATCCGATATTCATTATCCCCCAACGGTCAAGGGATAAAACCTGCCTTGTCCCATTTTTGCTTGACTTTGAATAGCATTACGCGTAATGTGCCGATGTGAAAAACCGGGGGATTCATCTAATCAGAGCGGCAATTCTGGTTATGGGCATTTCTGGAAGCTCATGGCTGGGATTATCATGCAAACCGGCAACCGGCCTATTCCCTACCGACAAATTTGTAGAAGCCGATACCGTTTATTATTGCGATCTCATCATTTTCATCGGAGAAAATCAATCACGAAAGGACATTGTCGTGTGTGAATTTGGGAGGGAAAAAAGAGGTGAGAATTATGCCGGCGAGTTCTGGGGTTGTATCTCAAATAGCGGCAATTGGGATAAACTCGAGAAGTCCGGCAAATTCCGTCTTATAACATCGAGGCCTTCAGTCCCGGAGGGTCCTCCGGGCGTCAAGGTAGAAGCTCAGGGGATGAAGTTCAAATTGGAATATGCCGCTCAAGATTATGATTTCGGGATCAAATCCAAAAGCCCGTCAACTACTTGTGTAATCAAGAATGATGAGAAGATGCAGGAGTATTATAGCATTGCGGAAGCGGAATTAACTATTGCCCAGCGTCAGGAAAAAGGGAAAATATTCTATGGTTTCACGCGATGGGTCGGATACCAGCCAATCACCACCAAGTATAAAGGAAGGTATAAGGATTTCCAGCGTTTTTTCCTCTTCGATGATGATGTTTTAATAATTGCCAGTGAAAATCAGGCAAACCTGGCCGATTTCGCATCGAAATACGAGCTTCCGGTTCATCCCGACCAGTTAAATGCATTGGTCAGAGTAGGCCATTCCCAGCAATCGTACAGCGATTTCAAATCGTTCACTACTGACAGATCTTTCGACCTGGCATTATTCCGCATACCTTTCGGATGGGAGCTCGAATTTGAGAAGGACAATTCAGTAGTGTTATCCGGCGAAGGGTATTATCTGGATAATAAGATCCTCACCGGAAGGGCTTTTATTGAAGTGAGTGGCGCCTTGAGCTTCAGGGGGCATGACTATGAACTTGCCGGTGTCTGCGAATTTATCAAGTGAATTCGCACAGCATGTAATCAAATTCCCGGGCAAGAATGGAAATTCGTCCTCACCCAGCTTAGCTGAAATGAATCGCCATATAAAATGAGAAGACATCAATGGCGCGACGGGACCTGTCTCTGGAATTTCTTTTGAATTTCATCAATCGTCAGACGCGCCGTGATCGGCCTTCCGTGCGGACATAAGTTAAATTCCTCACAGGCAAACAGGCGGTCGCATACTTGAGCCATTTCTTCCGATGAAAGCTTCTGCCCCGCTTTTATAGCAGAATGGCAAGCAAAAGAAGCCGCGATAGAACGATATGGATTCTCTCCCGATTCTCCATCATCTTGAATATCATCAAGAATCTTGCGCAATGCCAACTCTGGCATGGAATTATCAATGCCGGCAGGTATGCCTGAGATAATCAACGTATTGCCGCCGAACTCCACAATTTCATAGCCTAACTTGCTCAAGGCCTCCTGGTTATCCTTCCATCGCGAAAATTCACCCGGAGTGAGGTCAACAGTTATCGGAAACAGCAGTTGTTGAGCGGCGGTCTTTCCACCCGCCAAATGGCCGATGGCTTCCTCATAAAGAATCCGCTCGTGAGCATTGTGTTGATCGATGAGAAGGAGTGAATCTTTGAATGGGACTATTATGAAGCTGTCCATAAATTGCCACATTTTCGGCTGGTTTGGGTCAAAGGTATTTTGCTTGTGTTCATACCCGCTATCATCTTTATCCTGATTCCATTCAGAATCAATTTTATGGGGCATCTTACCATTATAAGGTGTGGAAATGAATCCGCCCTTATAAAAGGATTCTTGAAAATTATGATTTCGTGGGGCACTGCCGGTTAAATTGGATTTGATCATATTGGGCATGGCATTGATTCCGAATTTACTTTCAGATTCCAATGAAAGATCGGTCAGCACACCTGCGGACCTCAGAGTATATTCGACAAGCCGCTTCACTTTAGCGAATAATGATGATTCATCCACAAAGCGGATTTCGGTCTTTGCGGGATGAACATTCACATCAATTTCGCGAGGCGGCAGGTTGATAAAAATGGCGCATGGAGGATAATGATTGGGGAGCAGTTTAT
>Ga0210044_10006494_pt1 | contig 15358 bp, 10 predicted proteins | sample CryGey13umfilter_2_FD_183959 | JGI IMG/M metagenome (GOLD analysis project Ga0210044, IMG submission 183959) | Groundwater microbial communities from aquifer in Utah, USA - Crystal Geyser 4/9/14 3 um filter (SPAdes) (version 2) | ecosystem: Environmental > Aquatic > Deep subsurface >...
CGGACCCCCAATGACTTTCTTTTTTCTGTAATCAACAACATGCCGGTATTTTTGAAGAATTCCTGAGGATTGGGGGGCGCTCCTTGCAGTCAATAAACATGGAGAGTCATGACGGTTTACACTAGGTGCCAATGGACTCTCACGGCACTGAATGGCGCCTCATTCGGTCCAGAGGTTGTTAGTTTGAGTCCCCGCCGATGTCAACAGAGAAGAGACCAGCAATCTCTCGACCGTGAAGTCGCCTCGAGTCTTGGCTGACAAGAACACGTTGATGCCGGAAGCCGCAAGTATGAAAGGGTGCGGAATTCTGGATGCTTTCCCATCTCCTGGATGACGTGCAGCGTCTGAGGCGACTGCCAATCGCACCCGCGTGCCTCCGGCGTTGGTCCCAGCCTGAGGCTTGAGGCTTGAAGCTGGGACCGACTCTGGAACCGACGTTCATCCGGCGGCACCGAAGCCCGCGCCGAACGAGGGACGCCGCTATTTCTTCTTCGTGTCGGCGGGCGCGGGGCTCGCTGCCTCAGCCGCAGCCCCACCGAACTTCCCCTTCGCCGCGGCATATTGGCGCCGCACGATCTCTTCCGCGACCCCGCGCGACCCCAGCCCGAAGGCGAGGGCGATGCCGAGGCAGAGCGACCCAAAGAGCAGCCCGAACACGATCAGGACGAAGTCCTGAGCGATGTCGAGTTGGTGGACGGCCATGGTGAAGGCCAAGACGAGGATCGCGTAGCGGGCGATCATGGCCACACCATGACTCTCCTCACCAGAAGCCCCGACGATGGCGTCGCGTACATAGTTGGCGACGGCGAAACCGACGACGATGACGATCGCCGCCACCGACACGTTCTTCAGCAGGTAAGCCAGGAAGGTGTTGAGGTAGAGGGACCACGTGGCGAGGCCCAAGGTCTCGAGCGCCTGGGCGCTGGCTAACAAGATCACCGCGATCTGCACGAGGTAAGCGAGCATCTCCGAGGGCTCGTTCAAATGCTCGCTGCGGTTGGCGATGGCGCTAAAGCCGAGCTTGTCCATGAGCTTGTCGAAGCCAAAGGACTTCAACAGGCTCTCGAGGATGCCGCGCAGCAGACGACCAACGATGACGCCGATGATGACGATGAGCACAGCGACCACCAGGGCCGGCAAAATCAACCAGAACTGAGCCACCATCTGGGTCAGCGGGCCACTCAAGGTCTCGAGGCCAAGCTCGTTGAGCCCGGCCACGACCACCTGCAGCAAGATGAAGATGAACACGATGAGCCCCAGAATCTGGCTGGGCTTCTGCTTCTCGAAGACCTTCTCGATCTTGAGTTTGGCTGGCACTTTGTCGACCCCAACGGAGGCGGCGAGGTTGCTGACCACCGTGCGCGCGATGCGGCCGAGAATGTAGCCAGCACCCACGATCAGTGCGGCTTTGGCCAACGCGGGGAGCAAGTCGATCACTTGCTTGATGGCATTGCTGACGGGCTGCGAGAGGGCGTCGATCTGCAGCGCATCGAGTGCGCCGGCCAGGCCAAAGACCATGATCAGCCAGAAGATGACGTTGCCGAGGTTCTCGCTAAACGGCTTGTGGTTCTCGTCCTCTTCGCCCTCCGTGAGCTCGGCGAAGCGGCTGTCGAGGCGAAGGTTGTTGGCGCCGTTGGTCACGAGCTTGCGCAGGATGACGCCGCCGAAGTAGGCGACGAGCAGCAGCAGTGCGGCTTTGGCGATGCTCGGCACGGCCTGGAAGACCGAATCGAGCAAGCCCTCGAGCGGCGAGGCGACTTGGGTCAGCCCCGTGAACTGCAGGGCGCCGACCACCACCAACAGCATGAGGATGGTGTAGACGACCTTGGCGACGACCTTCTCCATGGCGTTGGCCTTCTGGGCCTCCTTGGAGACCAACAAGGTGAGACCGAGCTTCGCGGCGATCTTGTCGTCGAGAGTCGTGCTGCAAAGCAGCTTGAAGACCGCCCACGACAGGAGCTTGGCCAGCAGCCAGCCGACGGCGAGGATGGCCAGAGCACCGAGCACACGAAGGACCACCTGGCCAGTGGGAGTCGAGGTCCATTGGTTGAGGTCCGACCACCAGTTCGACCAGTTCACGGCGGCCGTGGCGTTCGCCTCGCCGGCGAGCGCGGTCGAGGCCAGCAGCGGCAGGCTCAGCAGCACTGCGGTGATAGCCGACAAACTCTTGAAAATGTTGCGCATTCTTTCTCCTTTTGGGGCGATCGGGTCTCCCGAACACATGACCTGAATTGAGTTGAGCTCGCCACACGCTTGAGCAAAACATCTCTCTGTCGCCAAACCTCGTGGGGACTGTGGCAGTCGGCGGACGGCAGGAGTTCTTTCGTCCAAGAGTCCAGTCGTGATGTGGAGAGTGGGCGCAGCCTCTCAGGAGCGCTGACGGTTGTCAATTCACCAGGGCAACGGCGGCGGCAGACGGCGGCTGGGTGTCCCCTGGACCAAGCCCCAAGCAGGAGGCATGAGAGTCAGCGCTTGCTCTCAACTGCGAAGCGCATCATGTTGAAGGAGACACGATGACTCCGTGCTCGCCCTTTACCTACCCTCCTGGCTGCCAGAACCCGATGCGCTCAACCCCGCGATTCGTCCTCTTTCAAGCGCGTGAACACAACGACCCAATGCTCGCCCACGAGGTCGACTGTTTTTTGCGCCACTTAGACCTCACTCTCGACGAGCTGGAGACCTTCCAGGTCCTCGAACGCCCTGAGACGGAGGGCGACGCCTTGCTCAGCGACCCGCAGCTGCGCGCGCTGATCGGCGGCAGCGGCGATTACTCCATCAGCACGGGCGGTCCGCCGCGGCTCGAGCGCTTCGTCCGCGAGCTGATTCCGCAGCTGGTCGAGCGCCAAGTGCCGACCTTCGGCTCCTGCTGGGGATTGCACGCGCTGGTCAAAGGGCTGGGTGGGCGTGTCGAGCGTCGAGGCGTGAGCGAGGTCGGCACCTTCGAGGTCCGCCTGACCCCAGGGGTCGCGGACCCGCTCCTCGCCGAGCTGCCCGCTCGCTTCATGGCCCAGATGGGGCACCACGACTGGGTCGTCGAGTTGCCTGCTGGCGCCACACCCCTCTGCGAGAACGACGAGAGCCCCTACCAGGCCGTGCGCTTTGGCGACGGGCCCGTCTATGGGCTGCAGTTCCACGCCGAGCTGACCTACGACGACAACCGCAGGCGCTACCTCCACTACATCCACCACTACGGCGATCCGAACAATGTCGACGCGGGGCTGAGCAAGTTCTCGCGCTCTTCGCACGCCAACACGTTGCTGCGTCGCTTCAAAGCTCTCTTCTCGTCCTGAGGCCACTCGACGTGTTCAGCTACCCGCGCCGCCCCAAGCTCTTCCGCGACCCGATCCATGACGTGATCAGCTACGATCTCGACACGGAGTTCGGGCGCACCCTGGTCCGTCTCATCGACTCGCAGCCGATGCAGCGCTTGCGGCACATTCGGCAGCTGGGCCTCGCATACTTCGTCTACCACGGGGCCGAGCACTCGCGCTTCTCTCACTCCATGGGCTGCGCCTACTTCTGCGACCGCATGTTCCAGGCGATTCACCGCGGCGAGAAGGCCGACCCGATGCAGCGCTTGGCCGTCTGCGCGGCCGGCTTGCTGCACGACGTTGGGCACGCTCCTTTTAGCCATGCGCTCGAGTCGACGCTGCAGCAGGTCTTGGGCTTCGAGGGGGAGCACGAGGATTTTACGCGGCGCATCATTCTGTGGGAGGAAGGCGAGATCTATCAGGCGCTGCACGACGTGGCGCCGGAGCTGCCGCGCAAAGTGGCCGATATCATCAGCCACAAGTCGGGGTCTTACACTGAGCCCATCGTCTCCAGCCAGCTCGACGCCGACCGCATGGATTACCTGATTCGCGACGGCTACATGACCGGCGTGCAGAACTACCACTACGACGCCGGCCGCATCCTCGAGATGCTGATGCACGACGAGCATGGGCTGGTGGTCAGCCACCGCGCGCTGCAGGCCGTCGAGAGCTATCTGCTGAGCCGCTTCCACATGTACCAGCAGGTCTACTACCACAAGACCGTGCGCGCCGCGGAGGCCCAGGTGGAGTCGGTGTTTCGGCGAGTTTTAGATTTGCTGCGGGCCGACGATATGAGCGTCCTGCCGGACAACCCGCTGGGGCGCCTGTTCAATGACGCGCTGCACCGTCGGCAGCCGCTCATCGAGGACTATGTCCGCATCGACGAGCACCACGCCTGGGAGTCGTTCCACAACTGGGCTCACCACCCCGATCCGGTGTTGTCGACGTTGTGCCGAGGCTTCGAGGTCCGCCGCCTCTTCAAGACCGTGGAGATCCCGCGCCACCAACTGCAGTCGTTTCTGGAGACGAGCCGCACCCACGTCGACGACCTCGTGCGTGACCACGGCTTCGACCCGACCTACTTCACCGCCTTGGACATGGCCGAGGAGACCCCTTTGGACCCCTACGAGCCACCCACCGACGGGCTCGTCGCGGCTTTGAGCCTCGACGTCGAGGCGCCCAACACGGCCATCCGCATCCACATGGGCGGCGGCCGCATCGAGCCCATCGAGGCGGTCTCCGAGGTGGCCATGGCGCTGAGCCGCATTCGTTATCGGGTCTACAGCTATTGCGTGCCGTTGGCGGCCCGCGCCGAGGTCCTCGAGCTGGTGCGGGCGCGGCATGGCGAGCTGGAGAGCACGACGTTCAACGAGTAGGGCGGGTGTTCGAGCGGGGCGGGTTTGGGGCTTGGGCGTGAGGACGCGAAGCCGTGGTCGCTGGGGCGTTGGCTATTCTTTGGCTCGCGAACCGCGCCTGCCAATTGCCGTGCGTTTGAGCCCAGCCCCCCTCCGGAGGGGGTAAAAGGTCAATACACTCATCTTTCACCCCCTCCAGAGGGGGTAAAAGGTCAACGCACTCACCTTTCACCCCCTCCGGAGGGGGTAAACGGTCAAAGCACTGACCTCATGACCCCTGCACATCGGCGGGCGCGACCGCCGAGCGGCTGCTTCGCATTCTGGTTAGCGAGGAAGCCCCCATCGAGGACACCAATTCCACGAGCTCAAGAAGATCGGTCGGGCCTGCGTACAAGCCCAATGGGTCGCCGTCCAATTAAAATCGAATTGCGATTGAGTCACGGCCCGATCGATCTGAGCGACAGACCGAAGAGCAGAGGTCGAGCGCCCTCGGGCCCTAGGCCCCTTCGACCCGCTCGAGCAACGCCTGCAGCTCACTCTTCGCCGTGGCAAAAACCTTCGCCTCGTCGAGTGTGGCCAGAACCCCGTCGCGCAGGAGCGGGTGGCCGTCGACCCAGACGCTGTCGACGTTCTCGGGGAACGAGGCGTAGACGATGCGCGACTCCAGCTCGCCGGCGACGCCGTTGTGGATTCGGTTCAGCCGCATCATCACCAGGTCGGCCCGCTTGCCGACCTCGACGCTGCCTATCTCGGCGTCGAGGCCGAGGACGCGCGCGCCGTCGATAGTGGCCATGCGCAGCACGCGGGCGGCGGGCATGGCGGTGGGGCCGTGGAGCGACTTCTGGATGAGGGCGGCGAGTCGCATCTCGCTCTGGGCGTCGAGGGTGTTGTTGCAGGGGGCGCCGTCGCTGGCCAGGCCGACTTCGACGCCGGCCGCCCAGAGCGCCAGAATGTCGGCGATACCGCTGCCGAGCTTGAGGTTCGAGCTCGGGCAATGGACGACGCGGGTCTGGGTCTCGCTCAGAAGCTGACGCTCGGCGTCGTCGAGCCAGACTCCGTGTGCGAAGACAGAGCGGGGACCGGTCAAGCCGCAGGCGTGCAGGTACTCGACGTTGCGCTGACCATGCAGGCGCAACGTCTCCGCGATCTCGAAGCGGGTCTCGGAGCTGTGCGTGTGCAAGATGGCGCCGCGGTCACGAGCCAACTGGGCGGCCTCGACGAGCAAGCCCTCAGTGCAAGAGTGGACGAAGCGAGGGGTAAATGCGTAGCGAATTCGCCCGTCTGCGGCGCCGTTCCAGCGCGTGAAGAGCGCGTCGGACTCGGCCAGCGAGAGGCCGCGGTCTTCGAGCATGGCCGCGGGCACCTCGTCGCCGTGGTCCATCAGGCACTTGCCGATGGTGGCCCGCAGGCCGCTGTCTTGGACCGCTCGCCCGATGGCATCGGTGTGGTTGACCGTCCCCATGTCGAGGACGCAGGTCGTGCCGCTGCGGATGAGCTCGGCGATGCCCAGCTCGGCGCTGGCCCTGAGGCTCGCCGGATTGTGGGCCGCCTCGAAGGGCCAGATGCGGGTCTTCAGCCAGTCAATGAGGACCAGGTCGTCGGCCAAGTTGCGGAAGAGGGTCTGGCAGAGGTGGAGGTGGGGCTGCACGAAGCCAGGCAGGAGCACACAGTCCGTGGCATCCACGAGGTCGAGGTCGGTGCGCTTGACCGAGCCGAGCTGCGTGATGCGGCCGTCCTCGACGAGCACGTCGATCCCGTCGAGCCGCCGATGTTCGGCGTCCATCGTCAGCACGGTGGCATTCTTGATAATAAATGAGTTCATCTCAGGTCCGTAGGGGCGCAGCGTGCTTCGCCCGAATCCGTTGGGGCGCAGCGTGCTTTGCCCGAATCTGTAGGGGCGCAGCGTGCTGCGCCCGAATCTCTGCGCCCGAACCCGTAGGGGCGCAGCGTGCTGCGCCCAAACCGCGTCACGAGTAACCAAGCATCAACCCCTCGAGCAGCAACTGCCATCCGTTGATGGAGACAAAGAGGATCAGCTTCAGCGGCAAGGAAACCATGTTGGGTTGCAGCGCGCTGAGGCCAGCCGCTTGAGTGATAGCCGTGACGACGATGTCGAGCACCAGAAAGGGCAGTAAAATGAGGAAACCAATCAGGAAGGCCTCGGTCAGCTCGGTCGCCACGAAAGAGGGCAAGAGCACGCGCAGATCGTTCTCGGCGACGGGAGTCGTGGCTTGTGGGTCGAGCTTACTAATCACCTCCACGAAGCGTGTGCGGGACTGCTCGCTGCTGTTGCGCTCCAAGAATCCCACCAACGGCGCCGCCGCGGCCTGCCACTGGGACTCGGCGTTCTCGAGGGTTACGGGCTCCTCGACCTCGGAGAGGGTGGTCAGCACTGGCGAGACGACCGGAATCATCACGAGGACTGCGATGAGCATGGACAGCGCGGTGATGACCAGCGGCGAGGGGACGTCTTGGGCGCCCAGCGCGTTGCGCAGAATGCCCAAGACGACGGACACCTTCACGAAGGCGCTGCCCAGGACCAGCAGGACCGGCACGAGCACCAGCAGCAGCACACCGAGCAGCGGTGCGCCCCCGAGGGCCTCGCTGTCGAGGAGGGGCTGCGCCTCGGCGACGCTCGGGGTGAGCCAGACCGCGGCGAAGGCGAGCAGGAAGGCAAACGCCAGGTCGCTCGACCTCATTGTGGCTTCTCCTTGGGTTTGCGCGCGGCGAGCTTCGCGGCCATGCGAGCGGCAAAGGAGTTTGTGTCCGGCTCGTCCGAGCGGTCGAGCCCCATCGCCTCGAGATCGCTGGCGTCGAGCTCGGCGAGGGTGTTGAGGCCCGCTTCGCTCGACCCCACGAGCAGCACCCGATGGCCCGCCGAGAGGACAAAGACGCTGCGCCGCGGCTCCAGAGACTGCCTCGCCAAGACCTGGATGGGGCCACGCTGCCTCGCCAAAGGGCTCCCGGCCAAGAGGCGCAACAGCACGTACGCGACCAGACACACCAGCGCCAAGATTGCGACCATCTCTACGAGCAGCCATAAGTAGCTGCCGTCACTCAGTTGGGTGACTTTGGCGAGTGCATTCAACGGCGTGTTCACAAGAGCTCCAAGGCGTAAGCACGACCGGTCTGGCGGCCAATTGCCGACGGACGACAAGGCTCGGAGGACGAGCCGGATCTTTCTGGCACTCGCAGGACGATTTTGCAAGGCAAACAAAAGCGCAACGAAAACGCTCTGTTCGCTAGTCGCCGGCTACTCGGGCCGGAACGTGCTGAGCCCGTCCAAACTGAGCGCCACAACCGCGCGCCCACTCACCACGACGAGTCGAGCGTGGCTCTCGTCCCAAAGCGGCCACCACGCCTCGCTGGGTTCGGGAAGGAATCCCCGCAGCTCGCCCGTTCGATCGGCGATGGTCAGGCAATCGGATTGGGTGAGGAGTCTGAAATCGCCCGAGTCCGAGTGCTGCCAACCCGGTTCCAAGGGTGGCGCGAGCGGTGTCGCCGCAGAGCCACCATGCAACAGGTCGAGCTCGAAGACGCCGGCTGCCCCGAGGCCGAGGACGGTGTCGCCACGGCGGTGTAAGCGTTCGAGCGCGACGTCGAGAGGTTGGCGCAGCTTGGACTCGCCACTGTCGAGGTCGATGAGCTCGAGCGTGTTCGGGTCGCGCAGGACCATGGCCGTCCCACGCCCGCCCCCCGCAGGCAGGCGCTCTTCGTCGTCGAGAAAGCGCTCGGCCGCCCGCGCAGCATCGAAGGGCACGTAGCCGCTGTCGCCCAGACCGTAGGGGAGCAAGGCGATATCTGTGGTGTCGCCGTCGAGCTCGATGCAGTGGGCGAGGACTTTTTTCTTGTCTTCGAGGGTACAAAGCCCGCTCTCGACGGCGATGAGGAGCCGAGCGTCGTCGTGGCGGACGAGGGGCTGGGCCTGAGCGGCAGGGGGGGCGGAGAAGAGGCGGGGCGGGGAGTTCAACATGCCCGAATACTGCGACCAGTTCTCGTCGCGCAGGAAGAACCGGGTCAGGCCTCCATTGCTGTGGAGCAGGAGGACGTATCTGGGGTTGGCGTCGCGGACGACGGTGAGCAACTCTTCGACCTGAAGGTCAGCCGCCACTTCGTAGCTCAGCAGATCGACGGCTAGGAGACGGTCTCCAGCGCTGAGAATGGCGGCGCTGCAGCGCCAATCGACGACGAAACCGGTGAGCACGACCGTCGAGTCGGCGAAGAGGACCTGATGCAGACCCGTGGGCTGTCGGTCCTCGAGGACAGCGACACCGCCCGCACCGGCGAGGACAATGCGGCCGTCCTCGCAGACCACGCCGCGCTCGGGTTCAAAGTCCAGCGCGAACGTGCGGGTGAGTGAGGCGCTGTCGTGCTCGTCGAGGGGTTGTTCGTCGACCTCGAGGGTGAGGTCGACGACCAAAAGGTTGGTTGCAGGCCGGGACTCTCCCTCACGAACCATGAAGAGCTGGAGCTGTGCAGGGCCGGGACTGAGTGTCCCCACCGACGTCAGCGTCTCGCGCACGGTGCCACTGTTCCAGGCCGCCGTGCCTCGCCCCTCGGCGAGCGTCTCGTCGTCGCGCACGAGCTGCGCGACGAGGGTGAGCGGGTGCTCGGTGACGGCGTCGAGCTGCGCTTCGATGACGAGCTCGACGCCTATGCCGTCGATGACCGCTCGCCTCGGGCTGCCGCTGAGGGAGAGGGAGTGCAAGGTGCCGAGGGGAATCGGGACAACCTGGGGGGCTTCAGTGACGACATCGGGTCGCGCTGGAGGCGGGCAGCAGGCCGACCCCACCCAGACGAGCGCCATAAGAAGCCAGCAAGTGGTCTGTTGCCGTGCGTCGAGGCGTATGGGGATCGGGCGAGTCATGTGCTTCAGCTTCGTTAATGTCCGACAAGAAGCCACGCCATCTTGCACTGACAGGGCTTCGCTTAGCGGCCAACGGTCCCGACTTGCTTCGTCGAGCGGCCTCGAACCGAAGACCGAGGAGCGCTCTTTATACACGACCCACCTCGTGTCCGCCGCCTTGCGCAGTCCAAAGGACGCGCGCTAGGGATACGAGACCATTGATTGACCATTGGATGCTTTCAAACTGGAGAACGCGATGAAGACCATGAACGTAGAGGTCGCCATCATTGGCGCTGGGACCTCGGGCTTGAACGCGCGCCGTGCCGCGCTCAAAGGCGGCGCCAAGCGCGTGGTGTTGATCGAGGACGGGCCTTACGGCACGACCTGCGCGCGAGTGGGCTGCATGCCGTCGAAGCTGCTGATCGCGGCCGCCGACGCGGCCCATGAAATCAAGGCCGCCGAGGGCTTCGGGGTGCACGTCAAGGGCAGCGTCGAGGTCGATGGCCCAGCCGTGCTGCAGCGTGTGCAACGGGAGCGCGACCGCTTCGTCGGCTTCGTGTTGGAGGGCGTCGAGTCGATCCCGGCGGAGCAGAAGCTGCGGGGGCGGGCGCGCTTCGTTGGGCCGACGAAGTTGGAGGTCGCGCTCGAAGGGAGCGCTGAGGTCGTCGAGGTGGAGGCCAAGGCGGTGGTCATCGCCACCGGCTCGTCGTCCTGGCACCCGCCCATCCTCGACCGGGCCGGCGACGCCTTGCTCTACAACCACACCCTCTTCGAGCAGGAGGATTTGCCGAAGTCGATGGCGGTGGTGGGCACTGGGGTCATCGGACTCGAGCTGGGGCAAGCCATGCACCGCCTAGGAGTCCGAGTCTCGTTCTTCTCGCTCCTCGATTTGCTGGGCCCGCTGACGGATCCCGCGATTCAGGCCAAGGCGAAAGCGGTGTTGGGCGCCGAGTTGGACCTGCACCTGCCGGTTCGCGTGAGCTCGGTGGAGCGCACCGCGGAGGGCGTCGAGGTGGGCTGGACCGACGAGTCTGGGGTCGAGCGCCGGGACACCTTCGAGAAGGTGTTGAGCGCCGCGGGGCGCCGCGCCAACGTCGCGGGCTTGGGTCTCGAGACCACAGGCCTCGCCTTGGCGAAGACAGGCGTTCCGCTCTTCGACCCGCTGACGATGCAATGCGGCGACCGCCCCATCTTCTTGGCCGGGGACGTGACCAACGACCGCCCCTTGCTGCATGAGGCCTCCGACGAGGGGCACATGGCGGGGATGAACGCTGCGCGCTACCCGAACGTCGAGCCGTTCCCGCGGCGGACGCCCATGAGCGTGGTCTTCATCGACCCGCAGATGGCGATGGTCGGCGAGACCCACAAGAGCCTCGAAGACAGCGGTCGGACCTACGTGATCGGCGAGGTGAGCTACGACAACCAAGGGCGCGCGCGGGTGATGCTCAAGAACAAGGGCTTGGTCCGATTCTACGCCGACCCGAGCAGCGGCGTATTGCTCGGGGTCGAGATGTTTGGCCCGCGGGTCGAGCACACTGCGCACCTCATGGCTTGGGCGATTCAGTCGGGGCTCACCGTGGAGGAGGCCCTGGAGCGACCGTTCTACCACCCAGTCGTAGAGGAGGGGATTCGCACCGGTCTGCAGAACACCGCAGCGGTCATCAAGAAGCACAAAGGTTAGTCCCCACCGCTGGGCCTTCGCCCTTTGGGGTGCAGGCCGATGTGGGGTCTTGCGGAAACTCGTCCAGCCACAAAAGTCCCATTTGACAGCATGACTTGCGGCACTAGACTGAAAATACCCGAACGAAATAAGGTCCGTTGACGTCGCCCCGGTGCCGTGTTGGCTGGGTTCCGGGGGCCTGGCGGACCCCTGCCAGGAGTGCCGAAATGGTGAAAATAGGTCGAAGGATCAACTGCTGGGAGTTCACCCAATGCGGAGCTGAGTTGGGCGGGCCGAACTCGCTCGAGAATGGACCCTGTCCAGCGTCGACGGAGACCCGCCTCAATGGGGTGCATGGAGGGAAGAACGGCGGCCGGGCCTGTTGGGTCGTCGCAGGCAATCAATGTGCAGGGCTTCCTTGCGGCACGTTCGCAAAGACCTTCAGCTCCTGCTACGAGTGCGACTTCTATCACGGCGTGCACACCCGCGAGTGGCCGGACTTTACCTTCGCTCGGACGCTGCTGACGATGCTCGAGTGAGCCAGCCCGGGTTGCGTCGCGATGCCACGGGCGGCGTCGCTCACGGTTCACGGGGCGCGCTGTTTTGCTGTGGAATCTTGGTGCGCCTCTCCGATGGCCACCTGCGCGGCGAGCAAGATGTCTTTCTGGCAGAGCATGCGCTCGAATGGCTCTGCGGAGCGCCTCTACAACACAAATGGGCGCTGGGCCTCCTCGCCGAGGAGCCGCCGTGGCGAGCCCACTGACAGCGCCGAACCAGGTTTGTTGCGCGTTCGCGTTCCGATGCTGCGACCTACTGCATCCGGCTCAGGACCTCACCGGCGCCCAGTGGCCCTCTCGAAATTTTGCCGTCGACGATGAAGGTCGGCGTTCCCAAAACGCCGTTCTTCTCGGCCAGTTTCATGGCGCTCTTCAAGGTCTTTTCGCTCCCTTTCTTTTGGGCATCGGCGAGCAACTTGTCGTCCAGGCCGGCCGTCGCGATGGCCGCCGCGACCTCGTCCTCTCCGAGGTCTTCGGAGGAGGTGAAGCTCAGAGCCAACGCCAGGCTTTGCTCCAGGTCATCGGTCACCAGCAACGCCCTGGTCGCCAAGCTCCCTTCCGAGCTGCCGGTCGGCCCAGTCGGGACGAACACGAACTGCGCGTCGAGGTCGCTCTCCACGACGCTCTGGAAGACGCGGATGGCGTCTTGGGCGAAGGGATTGGACACGTCAGCGAAGAGGACGACTTGGTGAACGGCCTTCTTGCTGCCCTTCGTGGGCATCCCAGCCAGCTTGAGCTTGTCGAAGCGCACCGTCGGTCTCGTTCCACCGGTCAGGACCTCGTAGAGCACGTCCTTCTTTTTTAGCTTCTTCTCTTTCGTCATGGTCTTGACGGTCTCCAGCTCCTCGTCGACCAGGGCGGCGAAGGCCTCGTAGGGCTGCGCGCCGACGAATTTCCGACCGTTGATGAGGAAGCTGGGGGTGCCGCTGAGCCCGGCCTTCTGGGCTTCGGCGATGCCAGCCTGCACCGCCGCGGCGGAGGCCTCCCCGCTGCGGTCTTGCTCGAACCGTTGAATGTCGAGCTGCAGCTCTTCGGCGACCCGAACGAAGAGGTCGTCGCCGAGCGCCAACTGTTGGGAGAAGAGCGCCTCGTGAAACTCCCAGTATTTCCCTTGTTGTCCGGCGGCCCATGCGGCGCGCGCGGCGGGCTCGGCCTGGGCGTGGAATGAGAGGGGCATGTCGACGAAGACGATGCGGACCTTGTCGCCGTAGTCTGTCATGAGCTGTCCGAGCGCCGCTTGGACTTTGCTGCAATAGGGGCACTGGAAGTCGGAGAATTCGATAATGGTCACAGCGGCGTTGGAGCCGCCCTTGGAGGGGAAGGCGCCGAGGGGAACAAAGACGCGTTCGCCGTCTACGGCCGCAGCGGTTTTGGCGGGCTTAGGAGAGAGCTTGGTGAGCGCCTCGTAGTAGTCTCCCTCGAGCTTGCCAGCGAGCAGCTGTGCGGCGTTGAGCTCCTCGTCGACCAAGGCGACGAAAGACTCGAGGGGCTGCGCCCCGGAGAGCAGCCGTCCGTTGACCAAGAAGTTCGGCGTCCCAGAGATGCCCAGCTCGCGCGCCAGTTTCTCGTCGGCCACGATGGCGTTCTCGGCGGCGGTGCTGGCGCGGTCTTTGTTCCAGCGCTTCAAGTCCAGGCCCAGCTGCTCGGCCAGCGTCTCGTAAGTCGAGCTCGTGAGGGGCGCCGACTCGAACAACGCGTCGTGGTACTCCCAGAACTTTCCTTGCTCTCCGGCGGCCCAAGCGGCGAGGGCGGCCGGTCGCGCTTCGGGGTGAAACGAGAGCGGCAGGTTCACAGCGTAGAAGCGGATCTGGTCTGGGTACTTCTCGCGCAGCGATTTCAGGGATGGGAGCGCGCGCGCACAGAAGGGACACTCGAAATCGCTGAACTCCACCACCGTCACGGGGGCGCTCTTCGCTCCGCGGACCGTCCTCCCCTTCAGGTCGACGTACGCCCTCTCGGTGGTGTTGACGGCGACCTCGTAGACCAGCTCTGCAGGCACCGCCGCAGCCAGCTTCGCGGCGAGGTCGTACTGGTCTTGGGTCACAGGAAAGAGCTCACTCTCGGCGGCGACCCCATCGAATCGCCGGCCATTGACGAAGAGGGCGTTGCCCGCCGCTCCATAATTGCGGCCCTTTTCTCGCTGGGCGTCCATCGTCGCCAGCGCGTCGGCATCGATGCGGTCGACGATGGCGGTGCCGAGAGCGCAGCTCTGCAGCAAGCGGCGCAGCTCGGCGCGGAGCTCTGGCTCTTCGAAGGGGCAGGTCTGGACTCCCGGCGCACACGCCAAGGTGCCGGACAGACGAGCGGTAAGAAAACACTGGTGAACTGCGGCCGCCTCGTCTCCCGCCTCGAAGAGGACGGCGCCCAGCCAGCTGTCGATGGGGGAGAGCGTTCGGGGCAGGGGCTCGTAGACGACACGCACCTGAGCGCCGTAGAGCGCGCGGAGCTGCTCAACCTGGGCGCCCATGGCCGTGAACTCCGGGTCGGTGTAGTGGAAATAGCGCACCAAAGTCAGGAGTGCGTCGCTCGAGCCTTCGGTGAACGCGGCGGAGCGGATGGCGACGGGGTGCTGGACGCGCTCGACGGCCTCTTTGTAGTCCCCGAGGAAGGCTCCTTCTTCCAGATTCAGTGCCGTGAGGGCTTCGCTCACCGAGGTCTTCAGCGCGGGGAGCTTGCTTAGCACCTGGGCGCGAGCGAGCTCCTCGTCGATGAGGGCCGAGAAGGCGCTGATGGGCTGAGCCCCGACGAGCAACTTGCCATTGACGAAGAAAGTCGGGGTGCCGTTGGCGCCGAGCTGTTGTGCCCAGCGGATGTCCTCGTCGATCCGGTCGGCGGTCTCACTGGCCTTGCGGTCCACTTCGAAGCTGGGGGCGTCGAGGCGTGCGGTCTGCGCATAGGTGCGCAGGTCGTCGTCGGTCAGCGCCTTGTTGTTGGCGAAGAGCAGGTCGTGAAACTCCCAGAAGCGGCCCTGATAGTGAGCCGCCAGCGCGGCCTCTGCGGCCCCGCGGGCGTGGCTGTGGAACTCCAGCGGGTTGTTGCGAAAGACGATCTGGAGCTGGCCCGGGTACTGGTCCAAGAGGGCCTGCAGGGTCGGGCCAACCTTGGCGCAGAAAGGACACTCGAAGTCGCTGAACTCGACGATGGTGACGGGCGCGTTCTCGCTGCCTTTCCAGGGGCGCCCGTAGGCGCCCGAGAGGACTTGCAGCTCGCTGGCCGCAGGCTGAGTGGGGGCTTCGACACCATCGAAGCCCCACTGCGCAAACGCCGCTGCTGGGACCAAGGAGAGGAGCACAAGCGCGGCAAGGCTCGAGAAAATGCGAGTTGAGAACGTCATGGCTTGCTCATCGTAAGGGAACCCCAATGCCACCGAAGAGGTTCCAAATATTTCTGTTCGGCCGCCGAGTAAAGACTCGTGCGCTCGGCGGCTCTGTTGTGCTCCTGGTCGATATCCCTTCCAAAAGGCGGTGATCGCCTCGAGGGGCTATCTCGACATCCCTTCCAGAGGCGGTGATCGCCTCGAGGGGCTATCTCGACATCCCTTCCAGAGGCGGTGATCGCCTCGAGGGGCTATCTCGACATCCCTTCCAGAGGCGGTGATCGCCTCGAGGGGCTATCTCGACATCCCTTCC
>Ga0210044_10006495_pt1 | contig 15357 bp, 10 predicted proteins | sample CryGey13umfilter_2_FD_183959 | JGI IMG/M metagenome (GOLD analysis project Ga0210044, IMG submission 183959) | Groundwater microbial communities from aquifer in Utah, USA - Crystal Geyser 4/9/14 3 um filter (SPAdes) (version 2) | ecosystem: Environmental > Aquatic > Deep subsurface >...
TGGGTGATGTTCATGCGACAGATGCAGGGCGGCGGCAACAAGGCTCTGAGTTTCGGTAAAAGCAAAGCCCGTCTCATTGATGATAAGAAGAAAGTAACGTTCGAAGACGTTGCCGGTGTAGACGAAGCGATTGATGAATTGCGTGAAATTGTAGATTTTTTGAAAACGCCGAAGAAATTTACAAAACTTGGCGGCAGGATTCCCAAGGGAGTTTTGCTGATGGGACCTCCGGGAACCGGTAAAACACTGCTGGCAAAAGCGATTGCAGGTGAAGCAGAAGTCCCGTTTTTCTCCATCAGTGGCTCGGAATTTGTTGAGATGTTTGTCGGAGTAGGTGCTTCCCGTGTGAGGGATATGTTTGACCAGGGAAAGAAAAATGCACCCTGCATCATTTTCGTGGACGAGATAGATGCAGTGGGCCGTCATCGGGGCGCCGGTCTTGGGGGCGGTCACGATGAACGGGAACAGACATTGAATCAGCTTCTGGTCGAAATGGATGGATTTGAGAGCGGGGACGGAGTGATCCTGATGGCGGCAACCAACCGTCCGGATGTACTGGATCCTGCTTTGCTCCGACCGGGGCGCTTCGATCGACGGGTTGTGGTGTCACGGCCCGATGTTAATGGCCGAGAGGCAATCATAACAATACATACCCGAAAGGTGCCTGTGTCAGAGAATGTGGACCTGCGTCTGCTGGCAAGAGGTACACCGGGCCTTTCCGGTGCCGACCTCCAGAGCCTTGTGAACGAAGCGGCACTTCTGGCAGCGAGAAAGGAAAAGAGTGTTGTCGAAATGAGTGATTTTGAGGAAGCTAAGGACAAGATCATCATGGGTCTAGAGAGAAAATCCCTGGCCATGAGTGATGATGAAAAAAAGAATACCGCATATCATGAGGCTGGCCATACCCTTGTTGCGGTGATGTTGCCGGAGTCAGATCCCATCCACAAGGTGACAACAATCCCCAGGGGTCGAGCCCTGGGAGTGACGGTCCAGCTTCCGGAAGACGACCGCTATACCTACACAAAATCCTATCTTGAATGCAGGATTGCGATTCTGATGGCAGGCCGTGTGGCGGAAGAAATGTTTATGGACCATATTACAACCGGTGCAGGGAATGATATTGAGGTCGCAACTGATCTGGTTCGCAAAATGGTGTGCAAGTGGGGCATGAGCGATCTGGGTCCGTGGAACCTCGGCGTTGCTGAAGATGAAATTTTTCTTGGAAAAGATCTGGTCCGGCACAACAACTATTCTGAAAGAACAGCCCAACGGATCGATGATACCATTTCGGAATTCATTCGAAATGGATATGAAACAGCCTCAAAGATTCTGGATGAAAATCGGGAGAAATTTATCAAGTTGGCGGAAACCCTCTACGAAAAGGAAGTGCTTACTGCTGATGAAGTGGAGGAAATTGTGAAGGGAAAAAAACCGGTAAGAGATACAGACGGGGAAAGTACCACAGAAGAGGCATAAATGCCTGATCTGAATGTAAATCTTCAAAATGAAAAAGAAAGACACCCCTTTGGCATTTGCCACAGGGGTGCATTGCCTCTTGTAATGGGCATTGTAAACGTAACGCCCGATTCCTTCTTTGACGGTGGACAATACAGACAGACAGATGCTGCGATTACCCATGGGGTAAAACTGGCTGAAGAAGGCGCTGACATCCTTGATATAGGAGGGGAGTCTTCACGTCCGGGCGCGGAGCCGGTGACAATGGAAGAAGAGCTTCGCCGGGTGATTCCAGTTATTGCAAGATTGAAAAAGGAAACGGACATCCCCATTTCAGTAGATACATGTAAAAGCAGGGTTGCGAAAGAGGCAATAGACGCGGGCGCTGAAATCGTAAACGACATTTCTTTCGGAAGATTTGACACCTCAATGTTCTCAATTGTTTCAAAAAGTGATGTGGGATACCTGGGTATGCATATGCAGGGTAGTCCAGGGAATATGCAGATGAATCCGAGTTACACAGATGTAGTCGGAGAAGTGAGAGATTTTCTCCAGGAAAGGGCAGAGCTTGCAACAGGGTGTGGGGTTCGTGCCGATAAGATTGTTGTAGACCCCGGAATTGGATTCGGGAAGAATGACAATCACAACATTGCGCTTTTACGGAGTCTGAATGAACTGAAAATGCTGGGCTATCCGCTTATGGTTGGTGCATCAAGGAAGAGCATGATTGGTCGATTACTTGGTCTTGAATTGGGGGCCAGGTTGGCTCCGAGTATAGCCATTGCCTTGTTTTCCGCCTTGAAGGGTGCTGGGGTAATCCGTGTTCATGATGTTTCTGATACCAGACAGGCATTGAGAATGTGGGACCTCTTGTCTGAATGAGCATTCATTCATTTTACGCTTGACTGGATCTGATTTCTCGTCTAAAATTAAGAGATCTACAACACGATGTGGAGGAAAGCATGAATTTTTTAGTTTTTGTTAAACAGGTTCCCGACACGGAAACCAAAATCCAGATTGCCGGGGACGGGAAGTCTATCGTTGAAGATGGCGTGAACTTCATTGTCAGCCCCTACGACGAGATTGCTATTGAAGAAGCACTGCTTCGCAAGGAAGCTCTCGGCGGTGAAATTACAGTTGCCACTATGGGACCGAACCGTGGAGAAGCGGCGCTCAGAACAGCTCTCGCGATGGGTTGTGACAAAGCAGTTCATCTGGAAGATGGTGCCTTTGAGGGGGCTGATTCTTTTGCCACGGCAAAAGCGCTGGCCGCTGTGGTAAAGAAGTTGAATCCGGATCTCGTTTTCTTCGGGAAACAGGGTGTTGGCACAGACAATACTCAAGTCGGCCAGATGGTTGCGGAAATGGCGGGTTTTGGTCACATCGGGATGTGTGTCAAGCTTGAAGTTGATGGAGACAAAATCAAGGGTGAGCGGGAAATTGAGGGCGGCCGAGAAACTGTGGAGGTCTCCCTGCCGGCTGTGGTTGTGGCCCAGAAGGGCCTCAACGAACCTCGGTATCCGGCACTCCGCGGTATTATGCAGGCCAAACGTAAACCCATTGAAAAGCTGACAGTGGCAGATCTGGGCCTGTCTGCGGATGAAGTGGGCGCTGCGGGTAGCAGGACTGAATTTGCAAGCCTGGAATTGCCGCCTGCACGGGAAGCTGGTAAGAAGCTTGAAGTGGAACCGGAAGTTGCCGCGAAAGAAATCGTCGCCTTCCTGAAAAACGAAGCCAAAGCGCTGTAAGGAGAGAAATTATGATACTCGTATTTGCAGAACAAAGAGATGGCGTTTTGAAAAAAGCCTCGAAAGAAGCGGTGAGTGAAGGGAAAAGACTCTCGTCCAAACTGTCTGTGCCGGTTGCGGCGCTATTGATGGGAAAGGGGGCGGATCAGGCAGTAGATGAAGTAAAGAAGTTCGGCCCGGACAAGGTTTTTGTAATGGAAGGGGCTTCTTTGGATCAATATTCTGCCGATGGCTTTGCTGAAGCAACCGCCAATGTGGCAAAGGAACAAGGCGCAACCGTGATTCTGTTCCCTGCAACAACAATGGGTGTGGATGTGTCTCCCCGTGTGGCGGCCAGGGTTGAAGCCGGGTTGGTTTCTGACATCACGGGCCTGGACGTGGCCGATGGAAAGCTGGTGGCGATCAAGCCCGTTTATTCCGGCAAAGCCTTAGCGACAGTGAAATTCAAATCGGACATTCAGATGGTAACCCTTCGCAGCAACGTGTTTCCTCTGGAAGAAAATTCTTCAGCCCCGGAAGTAACAAAAGTAGATGCTGCGGGAATTTCTCCGAAAGGCATGGTGGTTTCCACTGAACTGAAAGAGGGTGGAAAAGTGGAACTGGGAGAGGCTGCAATTATAGTTTCTGGTGGACGCGGATTGAAAGGGCCCGAGAACTTTCCACTTATTGAGGAAGTTGCACGACTCCTTGGTGGCGCAGTTGGAGCATCCCGTGCTGCAGTAGATGCAGGATGGATTGAACATTCCCATCAGGTCGGCCAGACCGGAAAGGTCGTTTCTCCAGTTGTCTACATTGCTTGTGGCATCTCCGGAGCGATTCAACATATTGCCGGAATGGGGTCCTCCAAGTTCATTATTGCGATAAACAAGGATGAAGACGCTCCGATTTTCAATATTGCATCCCTCGGAATTGTCGGGGATCTTTTCAAGATCATTCCCGCATTGACGGAAGAGTTGAAAAAACTTGCGTAAATAAAAGAACAGAAATAGAAAAGGGGGAAGCGAAAGCTTCCCCTTTTTTTGTCTCTGCGGGTCAATTATGTTTCCTGAGACGGGACTTTCAATAACGTGATTTCCCTGCCATGAATTTTAACTACACCCTCGCTGTCCAATTGATGGAGCAACCTGGAAAATGTCTCCGGTGTGGTCCCCAGAAGGGCAGCCAGTTCTCCCTTTGGAACGGGTAGACGAAAGCGTGTGTTGTTCCGATCCTCAGAAAGATGAACCAGGTAGGCGATGAATCGCTGCCGGACATCTGAAGTGACAAGTTCTTCAATCATTGTGACAAAATATTGAAGACGCCTGGCCAGAAGGCCGATGAGTCGCATGGAAAAGCCAGGTGATGTTTCCAGGAGCCGGGCCATTTTCCCGGCCGAAATTCCAAGGAGAACAGCGTTATCCAGGACAGTTGCAGTAACTGGATATCGACTCTCAGTGTAAAATAGAATTTCTGCGAACATTTCTCCGGAATGGACAAAATGAACCACAGCTTCTTTTCCCTCCGGGTTGGTTCGAGAGAGTTTGACAATTCCGGAAATGAGATAGTAAATTGTATCTCCCTCTTCACCCTCAAGGAAGAGGATGTCCTTTTTATGTTTCTCCGACACGAATGTGATAGTGGACAGTGAGTCCCTGAGCTCGGGATCATTGCGACCGATAAAGCTGTTGAGAAAAATATCCAGAGCATCATTCAGTTGCATGGGGGGTTGTCCTCCATTTCAAAACAGTTTCAGACCTAAAGGAACGCGCGGCCTGCCGTAAACGCTTTCACGTTGACGTCAATCAACTTTGGTGGCACCGCCTCTTTTACGACATCCAGCCAGTCATTTTCTGCGATTTTCAAAATGGTGGACAGGACACCCAGCATAATCACGTTTGTTACCTTTGAATTGCCCACTTCCTGAAGTGTATTCTCAATATCCAGGACCCGGGCCTGAGGATGCACCTTTTTCAGTTGTTCACAAGTGTCATCGGGGTAAATTATCGTGCCGCTGTTGCAGATTGGAGGTACCATCCGCACATTTGAGGTGGCAAGGAAGGCGTCCGGTTTCAGGTAATGTTCCCAGCGGAGGGCTTCCATCAGTTCAAAAGACAGCATGATATCCGCGTCCCCTTCCTCGATCATCGGGGAATAAACCTTTTCCCCAAACCGAACATGGGATGAAACGACCCCGCCCCGCTGGGCCATTCCGTGAACTTCGCTTTTCTTTACATCAAAACCGGCTCGACGGAACACTTCACTCATTACTTCGCTGGCCAGCAGAATACCCTGGCCGCCTACGCCAACCAGAAGAATATTCGTATTTGTCATATTATTCTCCCTTCCTGGAAATTGGGCGGATTGCATCAAACTTGCACATCTGGATGCAGAGCCCGCAACCGGTACAGAGATCTTCACTGATATGCCACTTATTGCGGCCCTTTTCCGTCAATTCACCGGACCGGGTAATGGCCTGGCAATTAATTCTGGAGCACATCGAACATGCAGTACAGTTGTTCAGAAAAGTGAAGAACTTATCCCGTTCTACTTTCTTCGGATAGAGCACGCAGGGAGCCTGACTGATAATCACCGACAGATGGTCGGCTTCCAGTTCCCGTTTTACTACATCAAATGTTTGAGCCATATTTGTGGGGTCAACAGGGTACACATGTTCAGCCCCCATTGCACGGGCTACAATTTCAAAGTCCATTTTTGCATTCGGCTGCCGGTGAAGATCCCAGCCGGTCCGGGGGTTGGGCTGACCGCCCGTCATTGCCGTGATGCTGTTGTCTGAAATTACAATGGTTATATGGCTGTTGTTCATAATGGCGTCTACCAGGCCGGTGAGACCGGAGTGAGTAAAAGTGGAATCGCCAATCACGGCAGCGATCCCGATACCTGAGCCCGTAGCTTTCTCAATGCCGATCGCATTTCCGATTGAGGCACCCATACATACGCAGGTGTCCATGCTATTGAAGGGTGGGATGGCGGCAAGGGTGTAGCAACCGATATCCCCTGTAACAATCTGCGCCTTCGCCTTTTTCAATGCATGGAATATTCCCAGGTGGGGGCAGCCGGGGCAGAAGACCGGTGGCCTGGGTATAGCATCGGCTTTTACGGTTTTGTGGCGCTTCTTTTCAGGGATTATTCCTTCTTTTTCAAGAACGTCACGGATTATCTCTGGATTCAGCTCCCAGATACCCGGAATCAGGTTTTTTCCTTCCACATGAATACCGGCGGCAAGAATCTGCTCCTGCACAAAGGGATCCAGCTCTTCAACTACAATCACCCTGTCGAACCGGGACACGAAATTCTGTATCTTCTTCATGGGAAGAGGGTAGGGCATACCAATTTTCAGGATTGGTGCAGAAGGCAAAATTTCTTTCAGATGCACATGGGCAATACCAGTGGTGATGAATGCAATGCGGCCTTCTCCCTCTTCCTCAAAATTCAGGTCGGTTTCTTCCGCAAAGGCTTCCAGTTTGCGAAGGCGGGCTTCTGCATCAACCCGGAGTTTACGGGCATTCATGGGCAGAACCACCAGTTTTTCAAAGTTCTTTTCAAATCCGGCAACTTTACGCTCCATCGGATCTCCCAACTGGACGAGTCCTTTGCCGTGAGATGTCCGGGTTGTGGTTCGAAGTATAACCGGAGCGTGAAAGGTTTCTGAGATGTCAAAGGCTTTGCCGACAAAATCCTTTGCTTCAGCCGAATCGCTGGGATCCAGAACCGGAATCTTTGCAAATTTTGCATAGTTTCGGTTGTCCTGTTCATTCTGCGAAGAATGCATGCCGGGATCATCTGCAGATACCAGCACGAAGCCACCTTTCACTTCCATGAAAGCAAAGCTCATAAGCGGATCGGCGGCCACGTTCACACCCACATGTTTCATCGCGCAGAGGGAGCGGGCGCCTGCCATAGCTGCGCCGATGGCCACTTCCATGGCTACCTTTTCGTTGGGTGACCATTGACTCTTAATCTCTTTATATTTTGCGACATTTTCCAGTATTTCAGTACTGGGAGTTCCGGGGTAGGCGGCTGAAAACACACAGCCGAACTCGTACGCTCCTCTGGCAATTGCCTCATTCCCTGAAAGCAGTGTTTTCAAGAAAAACCTCCTCCTCAAGAGTTTGCGGGTGTTCCCTGTTTCGAACTTCCTGAAAAAGTGTAGCACAAAAAATGAATCAAAGTGATAAGAACCCTCTTTCCATTGTTATGGTTCGGCCATTTGAAAAGGAACAATCAACAACATCTTCATTCATGCGTTTCAATAGCAGCATCGGGAGAGAAAATTGTATTGAATAATTTTTTTCCCAACCCCCAAATAGATGTGGCAGAAATTTTAGTAAAACATTAACGAAATCTAATATGGCGACCCGAAAAATGAGGTGTCAATAACATTACGATGTGCGCACAAGTGGTGTTGGAAGGACCCGGAGAAAAATGGTGATTCTTTCGAAACATGAAAGAACGGTTCAGAAATAGGGAGGAACCTTCTTTCAGGGCGGTTGATTCAACGTGTCATCTTCGCGTGCAATCCAATTTTGGAAAAATGTGGACCAAAACGTGTTGACAAGTCATGGACCTTATGTAAAAATGTTTTAAGTCTCAATAAAACTGAAAGGAGGTAAATAGGGTAATTATTTCATGTTGTTACAATTGTAACTGTTAATTACTAAATGGAGGTCAAACGTATGAAAAAGTTTGTATGGGTTATTATGCTGGTGATTGCTACACTTGGTTTTTCTCAGGAAAAATATGGTGTTTTGACCGGTAAGGTTACGGTAGGCGATAAGGCGCTTCCCGGAGTCACTCTGAAGCTCACCGGCCCCAATTTGATGGGTCAGCGTGCCATAGTCTCTGGCGAAAGGGGCACGTATCGGTTTAATTTACTTCCGGCAGGGCAAAATTACAAGTTGGACGCTACATTGTCCGGCTTCAGCCCCTACGTTCGGAAGAATCTCACTGTCCCACTGGGTGGAACTGTAACAATTAATATAGAGATGAAAGAGGCGGCGGTTTCAGAAGAGATTGTTGTTACGGCCGAGGCTCCCCTTGTGGATACCACGGCCAGTTCCACATCCACAAATGTAACTTCCGAGTTCATAACCAAAATAGGTAACGACCGCCAGTACCAGGCAATCATGTCCATTATGCCAGGTGCCATTGAGGGGAATAACCCGATTATGCTCGGCGGTTCAAGTTCTGATAACGTCTATATGGTTGATGGTGCAGACACCACAGATCCGCTGACCCATACATGGGGTTCCGCACTGAACTTCGACACCATTGACGAAATTCAGGTGGTTACCGGTGGTGTCAGTGCTGAATTCGGTCGTGGACAGGGCGCGGTCGTCAACCTGGTCACCAAGTCCGGTGGTAATCAGTTCCATGGCAGTGTCCGGTACCTGACATCGAAAATCGAATGGAACAGCGAAGCAAGCGGAAAATCTTTTGGTAACGATTCGGCTGCTTCTACAAAGTACACGACAGAAGACCGCTGGTCTTTGACCCTGGGCGGTCCTATCATCAAGGATAAGTTGTGGTTTTTTGTCGCCTATGAAACCCGTGACAAGAAGAAAGCTGCTTTCCACTATGGAAGTATTGATGACTGGAATGCTCACGACGCATCCAAATTGGAACAAATTACACCTTCTTACGCCGGCCATTACTTTTCAGTCAAGCTGACCTATCAGCTCAATGATAATCATAGCTTCCAGGCCTTCTACAGCGAAGATCCCATCGATTTCCCCAATGCTGCCTATCGAAACTATACCAATTACGAAGACCCGTTCCAGGTTACTCAGGAACAGGGCGGTCATGTGGGTTATCTGGAATGGAACTGGGTGATGAGCAATGATTCTTTCTTCACTTTCAAGTACCAGGAAAACAGCGGCCCGCTGAATCAGGTTCCGGTCAATGACCAGTGGACCACACCGCAGAATCCTTTTATGCTCTGGTACTGGGCCGGAGCGGGATTCTACTACCTGTCGAGTAATGGTGTGGCGAATACGCGCTACATCTCAACCCGTAAGTTCGATTCGGTAAGCGCGACATGGTCCAAGTTCATGGATACAAGCTGGGGTAGCCACGACCTCAAAGTCGGTCTGGAATCCCGGGATTCTGAATATGGGTCAAGGTCCTATGCATGGAACGGTGGCTATCGTGTAGAGTGGTATCCGCAGTATAATGAAGTAGACTATTATGCGTACCATGATGATCGGCCCTTTGCCACCACCTATGAAAAGTACAAATCCCTGTTTGCGCAGGACAAGTGGTCGGTGACGGACAGGTTGACACTGAATCTCGGCTTGAGAACCGAGGAATTGAAACTGGAAAACCTGAATCATCAGGAAGTTGTCAAAAATAGCTTTGGGGACACCGTGTCTCCACGAGTCGGTTTTGCCTATGACCTCGACGGGGACAGCATCCACGGATCCTTCTCCCGTTACTATGAGGCAACCGGAAACTGGGTCGTCACAAACAGTCAGCCGGGCCAGTTGTATACACGGGACAATTACTACATCTGGCCGATCGATCTTATGGGCGGTTCGGTTGGACAACCATGGAGCAACCATGCCGACTGGATGGCCATAAACCCAGTGGATCACCCTGAACTCTGGACATTCTACCGGACCAATACCTACGGAAATGCCGGGGACGCACAGATTCTGGGCTCGATCAGTCCGGCATATATGGATGAATTTACAATTGGGTATGAGAAGCAGTTAACGCCGAACATGTCCGCGGGGATCAATCTGTGGAACCGGGAATGGAAAGACACCTATGAAGATGCAGATTTTGATGCTGACGGCGTGTGGACATTCCAGACTGTAGATGGCAAATGGCGTGAATATAAGGCCGTCATGCTGACTCTTCAGAAAAAGCTGTCTGATGATGGTTTCCAGTTTCTCGCTTCTTACACATTTTCCAGTACCAAGGGTTACTCCACCGCGGATAACTCCACGGTATATCTGGATTCTGTGTATGACGTGTTCAACTGGTATGGAAAGCTCGGTACGGACCATCCCCATATGTTGAAGTTCAACGGTTCTTACACGGTTGAAGGCTTCACCGTGGGTCTCAACTACCAGTTCTTCACCGGTGGTGCCTGGGCCCCAGTGATGGAAGTGGCGGATGAAATCCCGGGTTCGGGCTCTAATTATCAGTATCCTTATTACGAGAAGAGTGGGTCCCGTAGAATGCCCTCCTGGAGTCGGGCGGATCTGCACCTTGAATACCAGTTCAATTTCAAGGTTTGGCAGACAATGTCTCTGACTTTCTACACTGATATTTTCAACTTCATGAATGTCCGTTCTGCCATCAGCGTGGACTCCACCATCGGTTTTGGTCATTATGACACCCCCGCGACACCTGGTACTCAGGCGTACACGGACTATGTAACTACCCACGCACCGGTTATGGACGAAGCGTATGACTCGTTTGGACAATACACCAGTTATACAATGCCACGTTCCTATTACTTTGGTGCAAGCCTGAAATTCTAAGGGCAAGTGGAATGAATAGAGGGGGGGCAACCCCCCCTTTTTTTATTATTATTGAGGAGAAGAAATGAGGAAAATTCCATTCATCACACTGATTTTACTTGCGACAACGGTCTCAGCTCTGGGTCAGAACCTGTACCAGAAATTTGATTATGTGACTGTAACCGGAAAAGTGATGAGCCGTGGAGGAGACCCTGTTGTTAACTGTATGGTAGAGATCCGGACCGTCAGCCAGGGGGGCAGTGAGGTCGACGTAATCGGTACCGGTTCACGAAACGTGTCCAAACTGAATAAGGCCGGGTGGGGACGTACAGATGAAAAGGGAATCTATTTGATAAAAGGTATTCCGTCACCTGGCCGCTATCTTGTGGTTGTGAAGGGGGCGAAGGGATTCAAGAAGACTCAGATTCCCGTCAGTGTGGACAGCGGGCAAGGCAAAGCGGTTACCGTGAATACGCTGGTTCTGGACAAATACCAGGACATTGATTCCAAAACCCGTAAGCTGCTGGGGAAAAGCAGTAAATTGTTGAAAAAGGGAGACCTGGATGGTGCCGAGAAATTGCTGCTTGAGGCAAATGCCCGGAATGGTAACCTTAGTGAGGTCCACATAAGCCTGGGCAACATTCATCTGAAAAAGAAGAATTACAAAGATGCCCTTACCGAATTCACAAAGGCATTTGATCTGGGAGATAAGAGTCCTGCTTTGTGCATGACGTCCGCGAAGATTGCCTTTTCGATGAAGAGGTTTAAAGAGAGTGCTGAATTCATAGACGCATTTCTGGAGTCAAATCCAAAAGATTTGATGGGTCTTTACGTTGGTGGCATTAGCTATTTCAATATGAAAAAATTCAAAGAAGCAGAACCGTATTTTAAGAGATATGCGGACATCAAGGGATCGGAAAATCATGACGTGAATTTTCTATATGTATATGGAATGACTGAAGACGCACTGGGGCACTACGAAAGTGCTGCCGATCTATTAAACAAGGCATATCAAAATGGCTGGCGGGCTAGTCCGGTCTTTCTCGAAACGCTGGCAAATGCCTATCTGAAACAGAAAAAGAAAGCGGAGGCCAAGGTCATTCTGAAAGAGCTGCTGGAAAAGTTCCCGGAATTTGATGGAAGAAAAATAGCGGAGGATACATACAATTCTCTGTGAATTCCGTAAGAAGAAGAGAATAGGTCATCAGGTTAGATTCGCTCTTTTGAGGGGACGTGAACGTTATAGGAGGAACAGGTGAAAAAGGTTTTGCTTTTTGCGGTTATTCTGACTATCCCGTTGCTGGGACAAAAGCTCTATCAACAATTTGATTATGTGTCGGTTGAGGGAAAGGTTATCACCCGGGGAGGGAATCCGGTTGGTGATTGTGTGGTGGAGCTTCGGGAGCTTGTTTCTGGTGGCGTTTCTGAGAACAGTGGGGATGCGATGACCGAGAACAGTAGTTCTGTATCCCCAGGATGGGGTCGAAGCAATGTTGCGTCGGTTAGCACAGACAGCCGGAATGTGGAAAACCTGAAGAAGGTGGGATGGGCGAAAACGGATAAGAATGGCCACTATAGAATGGACGGTATTCCTGTCCCGGGAGATTACGTTCTCATTGTAAAGGGGCAGAAGGGATTTAAGAAAACACAGATGCCGCTTCGTATAGACAAGGCGGTCGGGGATGTTTTCGGTGTCCGGGATCTGATTCTGGACAAGTATGTTGAGTTGGATAGAAAGACGAAAAAAAGACTGGCGCAGGCTGATAAATTTTTGAAAGCCGGAAAACTGGATGATGCGGAAAAGGTTTTGAATGAGATCAAAAAGGAACATCAGGACTTATCATCTGTTTACGTAACTCTTGGAAACATCTACCTGAAAAAGAAGGATTATGGAAATGCCTACCAGTCTCTTGAGAAAGCATTTCAGCTTGGAGAGCAAAATCCGGGTCTGTGCATGACCATGGCTCGACTGTCCTTCAGTAGACATAAATTTGATCAGACATTGACCTATCTGAAGCCAATCCTGAACCAAAAACCGGACGATCAGAATGTGTTGTACTTAAGCGGAGTCTGCCATTATAACCTGCATCAATTTAAGGAAGCGGAAGGTTTTTTTGACCAGTATCTGAAGAATAAAAAGGGGACCGCGAATGAGCTGGGTTTTCTTTATATTTATGGAATGACAGAGATGGCGTTGAAGCACAATGCGAAAGCCGCTGAATACTTGAACCTTGCTTACAAGAACGGACTGAAAGCGGATGCGAGTTTCCTGAAGAACCTCGCAGGGCTTTATCTGTCTATTAAAAACAACAAAGATGCGAAAAGAATTCTCAGTGACCTGCTGACAAAGTTTCCTCAATTTGATGGCAGGGAAGAAGCGCAAAAGGTGTTTGATTCATTGTAATTCTAACTGCAGATAGATGAACTTCAGGGGAGGAACTTTTCCTCCCTTTTTTGAGTTCTAGGTTCTATTCGCTTAAGGCTGAGGTTTTTGGATTTTATAATCCGATATTTTTTTTCGAAGCGTTGTGGGAGAAATTTTCAGTTTCCGTGCAGTCTGGCTGATGTTCCATTTGTAAAACTCGAGGGCAGTTTCAATGTGGATCCTTTCGACTTCAGAAAGAGGTAAGATTCGCCCCGGGATTTTGCGGCTGCCATCTGAACGAATGGCGTTTTGGATATCCGTCTCTGAGAGTATACCGGTGTTGGATAGAATCAGTGCGCGGGCAATGATGTTTTCCAGTTCCCGAACATTGCCTGGAAAGCTGTGTTCCAAAAGTGTATCAAGACCCTTCTGTTCAATACCGGAAACAGGTGTTCGGGTGGAAAGTGCGTGTTTCTGAAGGAAGTGGGTAGCCAGGACAGGGATGTCATCCGGTCTTGCACGAAGAGGTGGGATAATGACTTCACCAACCGAGAGTCGATAGAATAAATCTTCCCGGAATATCCCTTGTTTTACTTTGTCCTGAAGGTTGCTGTGGCTTGCAGCCACGATGCGCGCCTTCATTGGGACAGCCTGGTTTCCGCCAACCCGCTCAAATTCCTTCTCCTGTAGAACCCGAAGAAGCTGAGCTTGAAAATCGGAAGGAATCTCTCCAATTTCATCCAGAAAAAAGGTACCTTTCCCCGCGAATTCCAGTTTTCCGATTCGTCTACCCTTTGCCCCGGTGAAAGCACCCTGTTCGTGGCCGAATAATTCGCTGGCAAGGAGAGATGGTACAATGGCTGCACAATTCACGGCCACGAATGGTTCAGTAGGGGTAGACGCTGTATGAAGCGCCCGGGCGACCAGTTCTTTCCCTGTTCCGCTTTCCCCTTGAATGAGAACCGGAAAGGCGTTCTGCGAAAGCCTGCCCACCTGTTTAATGACTTCCAGCATCTCTCTGCTGGCTCCTACAATACTGTAGGGTGATGCCGAATATTCCGAGTTATCTGGAACTATAGCGGCATTTCTTGATGCCTGGAGTTGTGCCTTTTCGATTGCAATGAATACGTCGTCCATATTGAGGGGCTTCCGGATGTAGTCAAGGGCATTTCGCTGCATTGCCTCAATGATAAGGGAGGTGTCCTGTCTGCCGGTAATCATAATTACTGGTAGAAGGGGCGCCTTCTTTTGAAATTCTGAAAGGAGATCCAATCCGTTGGCATCCGGGAGGGTTACATCCAGAAAGATAAGGTCGGGAGAGGAGCTGTCAAACAGAGCTGCGCCGGCTGAGGCCGTTTGTGCCGTTTCTACAGTGTGTTCTTTCTGTCTCAATTGGAGTTGAAGGGATCTGCAAATGCTTTTGTCGTCATCAATTACAAGAATTCTGCTCATACTTGTTGATCCTCTTGAGGGATGCGGAGTACAAAACGTGCCCCCCCAGTTTCCATGTTTTCAGCAATAACCGTCCCGCCATGGAGTTGGGCGACTTTCCTCACATTGGCCAATCCCAGACCTGTTCCGTTTTCCTTGCTGGTGATGAAGGGTTTGAAGATTTCTTCAAGAATGCCTGCTGGAATGCCAGACCCTTCGTCTACCACTGTGAACGAGAGAGATCCGGCCTCTGCCTGGACGGAAATTGTGACAACTTTACCCTGAGGTGTAGCCTCAACTGCATTACGCAACAGGTTGACGACAGCTCGGTACAGAAGTTCTCTGTCCCCGGAAATGGTTGTTTCGGAGGAAGGGATTTTGGTGCGGATCTTCACATTCTTTTCTGTGGCCAGTTCGTTAGTCTGTGTCACACAGCTCTTTACAAATTCATTCAGACTGAAAGGAAGACGGTGCAATTCCAGGGCTTTCCCGTATCCCAGAAGCTCAGTCAACATATTCTCAAGTCTGGCAGCCTGGGAAAGTGCAATTTCAGAGAGTTCCAGATAATCGGAGTCGCCCTTAACCTTCTCACGAAGAGCCTGGAGGTTCATTTTGACGGAAGAAAGCGGATTTCTCATTTCGTGGACAATGCTCGAGCTGAGTTGGCCAATAGCGGCCAGTGACGCGGAATGTGCCAGTTCCTGCTGAAGAGTATTCAGGCTGTTCATCATCCGATTAAACGCGTGGGCCACGTCTGCCGCTTCTCTTCCTGGAAGTGGGGGCACGCGTCTTGCAATCTGACCGGAAGCGATGCTGTTCGCCGTTCCCGACAGTATTTTCAAGGGTTGAGAGATACTGGCTGCCATTTTTGTCGCAAGGAATAGAACCAGAA
>Ga0210044_10006498_pt1 | contig 15353 bp, 10 predicted proteins | sample CryGey13umfilter_2_FD_183959 | JGI IMG/M metagenome (GOLD analysis project Ga0210044, IMG submission 183959) | Groundwater microbial communities from aquifer in Utah, USA - Crystal Geyser 4/9/14 3 um filter (SPAdes) (version 2) | ecosystem: Environmental > Aquatic > Deep subsurface >...
TCAGAGGCGGAAGGCTACAAGTACTATCCCGCGAAGATACGGTGGAGAATGCAGCAGTTACGGGACGTTCTGTTTACGGACTTCTCGGAATTTGAGCACTCGATTCGCAACGGCCAACTGCTCAATCCTGAGTATACCGGCAGGAAGATTACCGGCCCCTCCGTAGTTTGTCGGCGCGTCCCCGACGCCGCAAGTTGCTGGGAGAACCCCGAACGCGGTTTCCCCGAAGGCGTCGAATTCCGCTACAGCGAGGTCAGTAACCTTGCGCCTGGTCAGGAGACGGACGACCGAAAAACCAAGTGGGCCGTCTGTCGTGATGACGCGGCACTGTACCTGCTATTTCGTTGTGTCGAGCCGAACATGAACACGCTACTGGAACTCGAAACCGCCGAGAACACATCGACCGCGATAGGCACTGATTCAGTCATCCTCAAACTTGAGCCGCGTCGCCTCTATCCGTGCAGACGATTTGTTGTCATTGCAGGGGGGGGCACATCAACCGAAGGCGACTTTGGGGCGACGGTCGTCAGGGCAGACGACGGGTGGCAGGGGACGATGAGAATTCCCTTTGCATCCATCGAACTCGACCCCGCCACCCTCACGCCAATACGCATCGATGTGCAGCGTTTACTCCCCGGTGAGCAAACCAGCGGAAACAATGTTGGCTTTTTCTGGATCGAGCAACATCCCTTCCACCCCCGCCTCCGCCTTGGCGCCGACAACCCTGCGGATTTGGGGTGGGTGGTGTTTGAGTGAATCGCTGGAGCAACCGCTCAACAACATCACGTGGCAACCGGTGCCACCGTCGCAATCCGGGGGGATACCAGCATGGAAGATCTGCAGTCCATCGCGCATTGTCCGACACAAGGTATTGTGCTATATTTCCCACATGGAACTTCTATCAGCTGTGACAGTACTCCTTACCGTCCACAATTATACAGGTATACCTCAAACCGGCGCGCCGGTGCGGGGCGGTGTGCCGTTGCCCATTGGCTCGGTCAAGGAGTGCCAGATAGCGACGCTGCTTCACTCGAACGGCCGGTCTGTTCCTTGCCACGTTCGACCAACCGCGCGCTGGCACGACGGCAGCGTAAAGTGGGTATTGGTGGATGCGCTTGTGGACGTTCCCGCTGATGGCGAGACACAGCTCAAGTTGATTCTCGGTGAAGCGCGGAAACACAGCGGACCCAAGGTGGCAGTTGCAGAAACTGCGGACAGCGTCACCATCGACACCGGCCCATCCCGCTTCCTCTTCTCAAAGCGACAATTCGGCTTGCCGTTTGCGGCGTGGGCGGACCTCAACGGCGACGGCAAGACCGACACGAAAGTTGTTAGTGCCGGCGGCGAATTCGTGTGCGAGGTGGAGCACACGCCGCCGGGTCCCCCCGAAGAGGAGAACTGGCTGCGAGACGCGGCAGGAGGTGACCGCGAGCGGTTCACTGCCGATGCCAGCGGCGACTACAAGGCGGAGGTTGAGAACTCCAATGATCTCCACGCGGTTGTCAAACTCAGCGGCTGGTTGGTGAACACCAACGGGCGTCGCCTGCTGAAATATGTAGTTCGCGCGCACGCCTACGCCGGACGACCGGAACTGCGAATTGTCCATACGTTCGTTTACGCGGGCAAGCCCAAAGAGGATTTTATCCGCAATCTCAGCTTGCGATTCCCGTGGCAGCCTCGTGGAGGCGTTTCTTATCAGTTGGGAGCCGAAACTGCCCAGGCGGGCAATCTGAAAGGGAATGACCGCGTTAATCTCTTTGAGGTCGGGCCGAAGAAGATCTACCATCTCGCTCCCCATACTCTCGACAAGACCGTGGGCTACTCATTGACTCGCAACGGCGCTGCGATCGCAAACGGGAAAGACGCAGCCGGATGGGCGACTATAGCCGACGGCAAGTCATCTTTAAGCGTTGCTGTGCGGAATTTCTGGCAGATGCACCCGAAGGAGTTGCAGCTTGACTTCAACGGAATGACTGTTTATCTGTGGCCCGAGAGTGGCGGCAAGGTGCTCGACCTCCGCCGACGCAGTGACGAGGTTGATAACGTGTACCACTATGACCGGAGCCTGTGGGAGTATGGCGGCGAGGGCGTGGGGGTCACCCATGAGATGGCGGTGAGCTACGGGCCACCCGCTGCGCAAAGCGCGCAGGCGATGGCGGCGACGCTCAACGCTCCGCTGTTGCTGGAGTGCTCGCCCCAATGGTACGCCGACTCCAACGCCTTCGGTCCGTTTGCCGTGGCCGATCCCAAGGGCTATCCGCGTCTCGAAGGACTCCAGAACGTGGATGTCGAGTGGATCCGTCACAACCAGCGAACCTTCCACTGGGACGGAATGATCGACTACGGAGACACTCTTTTTCACGGGTACGCTACTCGTTCGCATTACGGTTATGTCGCTCCGCAGGGATGGTGCAGCCGCGGCTATGTGGGTTGGCTCTGCAACGACGGCACGCTCACCCACTCGCTTTTTCTCCAGTACCTGCGCACGGGAGACTACCCCACTTTCCTCACAGCGGAGGCAATGGCGCGACACGTGATGGAGGTGGACACCTGTCATTACTGTGAGAAGGAGCCCTACTCTGTGGGCGGTGGTCACCGACACGACCAGCAGCACTGGGGAAACGGCGTGCGTGGCTACGGCACGGCCACACACGGAGCCATCGACTACTACCTCCTCACAGGCGATGAGCGCGCCTACGATGTGGTGCAGGAGTATGCAAACTTCCACTACACCGGCGAAGCCCCTGTCGAAAACGAAGATGGCATTGGCTGCATGATTCGTATGTGGGAGATTACCGGCGAAGACCGTTACAAGCAAAAGGCAGATGATCTGGTCGCGCAAGAGTTGCGCGGCTACGAAGACAAGGACTGGAAATTCCGCACGGGTCGCCATTTCCGGTTCGTCTCCAACACCAGCGTCAGCCTGCTCTACTATTTGTGCAGCGCGCCTCCCGCCGCCGCCGAGAAGCTGTGGGTGGCTGTAATTCAGAGTCTCGACCATCTGGAGCCACGGTTTATGAGCTCGTGGGAGGATGCTGGCTATCTGCCGTTCATTCTCACCTCTCTCGCCTCTCAGCGCACCAAAGACCCGCGCTACGCGAAGACGATCGTGGCGCTCCTGCGGCGTCTCTGGACGACGCCGCGTGGGGCAGTCAATATCCCTATCCCTGACAACTATCTGTCGGCTCTCCGCCCAATGTCCTTCGATGAGATGCTGACCACCGCGCAGCAGTGGGGTGTAAACAACGTCTACATGGCGGGAATTCACCACCTCTGCGGTCTGCCGTACGCTGTGAAGGCGTTGCAGGACGCCGGCATGGATGAGGCGGCCGTCTGGTCGCTCAAGCTCGATGAGGCAACACCCGCTCCCTTTGAGGAAACACTGAACCTGGAGAATGTCCGCCCTGAGATTGGCTTCTGCTACATCGTGGGGATGGAGCATGGTTCTCCCAGTGACGTTGCCGGTGGTCACTCCGACCTTGTTCTGCTGGAAGACGGAAAGACCCTCGGTCCGGCGCACTCCTCGCACGCGTCCATTCGCACCGATGGCAAGGGGCGTTACAGCCACTGGGGTTCACGGAGCCTCTACTTCTCCGCGTCCGACAACAGTGACCCGCGGAAAAACGGACGTGAGTACCGGGTTGTCTACAAGCCAGCCCCCCATTGAAGCGGAGCGATCACATGACTTCAAGAGAACGAATGCTGGCAACGCTGGAATACCGGGCAGTCGACTACATCCCCTGTTCCTTTATGCTCTTCCACAATCTCTATCGCAAGGTTCAGAGCGAGCGGGAATACGTCGAGCGGCAACTCGACATGGGCCTGGACGCCCACGTTTATGTCGGTCATCTGCGCCATTCGTTGCATCCCGACGCGCAACATCATACATGGACGGAAGAGCGGAACGGCGAGAAGGCATTCTGCCGACGGATTGACACCCCCGCCGGACCTCTCACAGGACGCGTTCGACAACGCGACAACTGGCCGCACGAAGACAATTTCCCTCTGTTTGACGACTGGATCGTCACGCGCGCGGAGGAGATTCTCGTCAAGCCGGAGCAAGACCTCGAAAAGCTGAAGTACGTCTTCGGTCCGTTCCGTGACGAGGACATCCAGTATCTCAAGACCCGCGCACTCGAAGCCAAACGCATCGCCGAAGAACATCGAGCGCTGCAAGTCGGTGGGTGGAAGGGGTTTGTGGAACCGGGGTTTCATACCGACGCTGGAGTTATGGGGTTCGACTGCATGGCGTGGCTTTCCGGGTACGAAGAGATCATGGCGCTTTCTCTGACCAACTCGGAGATTATCAAGGCATACGCCAACATTATCCTTGAGTGGAACCTGAAGCAGATCGAGATCTACCTCGATGTGACCGACGCAGACATCATTTGGCGACGCGCCTGGTACGAGACCACCGAGTTCTGGACACCCAACACCTACCGGCAACTCGTGGCCCCGGTGCTCAAACGTGAAGTCGACCTCGTCCATCAGGGCGGGAAGAAGTACGGCTACATCATCACCAGCGCGTTTCTGCCGATCATTGACGACATCCTCGACACCGGCATCGACGTGCTGATTGGTCTCGACCCGAAGGAAGGTAAGGGCACGGACCTGAGCATAGTGAAGCGGAAGTTCATGGACAAGAGGCGAACAGTGTGGGGCGGCGTCAGCGGCGCGGTAACGGTGGAGATGGGCACCGAGATGCAGACCCGACAGGCCGTGAAGCAGGCCGTCGACATCCTCGGCGACGGTGGGGGTTTGATTCTCTCCCCGGTTGACAACGTGCGCGAAGACACGGAAAATGCCTGGCGGAACACACGTGCGTTTGTTGATGCCTGGAAAGAATACCGACATCCCAACCACGCTCGAGGTGCGCACGGAACCTGCGCTTTCTCTTCATCCTCTATCCCGCCACGAAGCGGGAATATTCATCAAGGAGCAGTACTGTGACCAGAAGAGTTCGAGTTGGCATACTTGGTGGAGGCGGCATTCTTGGCGCTCACGCGGCCGGGTTCCGGGCACACACCGACAAGGCCGAAGTTGTGGCCGTGGCAGAACCGCGCCCCGAGCAGGTGGAGTGGATACAACAGCTTTTTGGTGATGAAGTGCGAGTCGAAGCGGATTACCACGATCTCCTCGCCGAGGACGACATCGACGCGGTGGACATCCTCCTTCCTCACAACCTGCACGCACTCGCGACCATCGCCGCGGCGGGGGCCGGTAAGCCCGTGCTGGTGGAGAAGCCGATGGCCCGCAATATCCACGAGTGCGACCAGATGATCGAGGCTTGCGACCGCGCGGGGGTATCCCTTACCGTGTGTCACGACCGTCGCTACGACTCCGAGTGGATGGCGCTTAAGCAGGTTGTCGATTCCGGGGCTTTGGGAGACATCTTCTGGTGGAAACTGGATCACAACCAGAACGTCGTCTTCGGCCCAGGCAGTTGGGCGCGTACGCGTGACGGCATTGGCGGTGGAGCGATCATGAGCTGTCTCACCCACCAAATTGACGCTCTCCGCTGGTACGGGGGAGAAGTTGAGTCGGTCACCTGCATGACGAAGACGATCCCCGCGCGCATGGAGGGGGAGTTTGCCGGCGTTGTCACGGCGAAGATGAAGTCCGGCGCTCTCGCGCACTTGTCGATCAACTGGTGGACCAAGTCCCATCAGGGGAAGAATGCTCTCTGGTACGAGATGGCGCAGGTGTGCGGCACAAGAGGCGAGGCGTACTTTACCTTGGGCAAAGGCACTTTCGTCAGGCTGCACGAACAGCAGGAAGTCCCCTGGACCTATGAGCAGAAGGATGACGGCGGGTTTACCCGGGTGAAGATCGGCGACTGGCGGGGTCACGTCGGCTGCATTGGCGAGTGGCTGAAAAGCCTGCGCGGCGAAGAATGTAACATTACCACCGACGGGCGCGCCGCCCGCGGCACCGTCGAGGTCGCTGAAGCCGCGTACCTCGCGGAAGAAATGGGACAAGTGGTGAAGCTGCCCATTGAGCCGCGGGAGTGGGGATGCCAAATTTGATTCGAAGGGTTCCATCGTGCAACGCATTCTGATTTGGGCTTGCCAACCCGGTTGTTTCACTGGCTGTTGGCGTTCGGTTTCCTGACGGCATTCGGCAGCGCAAAGTGGGTCGGGGACGACAGTCCCGTATTCTCCGTCCACATGCTGCTGGGGTTGGTGATTGGCCCGATGGTTGCAATCAGGATTCTCTGGGGGTTTGCAGGATCACAGTACGCGCGCTTCCGCTCGTTTCTGTTCGGTCCGGGAGAGGTCCTCGCATACTTGCAGGGAACTCTGACGAGTAAGGGCAAGCGGTATACCGGTTACAATCCCGGCTTGAGTTACGCCATCTATGCCATGCTGCTCCTCCTTCTCGGTATTGTGCTCACCGGTCTGCTTAGACGGGGCGGTAACAAAGTATTTGAGGAACTGCGCGAGCTGCTGGTCACGGCAATGATCATCGTCGTGGCGGTACACGTGCTGGGCGTTGTTGCGCACATCGTCACTCATTGGGAGAACATCGTCCGGAGTATGCTGGACGGAACCAAAGAGGGGACAGCGGAAGACGGGATCCGTTCATCTCATTCGGTTGTTGGCTTTGTCTTTCTGTTGTTGGTGATGCTGTGGGCGGGGGGACTGTTCCGCAGCTTCGATCCCTCCTCGCGCCAAACGGTTCTGCCGATCGTTGGCGTGACTGTGGGACTCGGCGAGGACGAGGAACAAGAAGACGACGAGCACCATGGGGAGGATGATTAGGTCTTCTGGCGCGTGACGGGGGATTCCGACGTCTGGCAGCGGATGTCGAATGGCGGACGCGGCCCCTACGCAAAAAAACACAAGTGGCGATTCTCAACCTAAACGAGTATAAGTCGCCGTGGCTGGATTCGGCGACAGGCGAATCACTGCTGTACAGTCTGGGACAGGAGGTCGGCGTCGATGAGGTCTTGTGGTCGCCCCGAGGATCGTTTGGCTGCGATAAGATGCTCCTTTGCGGTGAAGACAACGGTGAGTCCGTCAAGATCCACCTCACCGCGTGCCTGCCAGGTCTCCGAGGTGCCTTTCACTTTGCAGGCGTGAACGATGAGTTCCCAAGTAGCCTGAAATTTGCCCTGGGGCGACTGAGCCTGCCAGAACTGGACATCAAAGGATCGGTCGAGGTCCTCGATCGGTCCCTTGCGCTCCATGATAGTGTCTGCCATAGTGGCTGAATTATGGCACATTCAAGGGGCGTGCCGGGGCGTACGAAGTTAGTGGCCTTCACCAGAAATGAGAGAATTCTTCCTAGTGCATCGTTTTGGAAGTTCCCCTACAAAAGGACACCGGATCGCTTCAGCGTCCGGTAGCTCACACAGGCAGCTACACGATGAAGGCTACCCTCCTTTTCTCCCCTTTCAACCGGTGTTCGTGCCGAACACGGGTTGAAAGGGGAGAAAAGATGTCCTTTCTTGGCGCTCGGTAGTCAGTTGTGTGAGCTACCGGACGCTGAAGCGATCCGGCGTCTAATGGGGAAGAATTTACGAACGGATGCACTAGATGAGATCACGCGCCGTCGATGGTTTCTGGAAGTTGCTTCACGAACTCCCATTACCGCGCGGCCACCGATCCGAGGGGAGAGCATTGAGGCAATATGCCGCGTAGCGCAAGAATGATACCTGACACCTGACACTTGATACTTCCGCAGGAGTGCCCTCATGTTTATCGATATCCACGTCCACACACGGATTTTCCCCGAACCCCGGCGCGGCGCGGGGGGATGTTTTGCCACGCCGGAGGAGTTGATGGAGATTCTCCAACCGCGTGGCGTTGTTCGGGCAGTAATCCTGCCGATTGTTAGTCCCGAAGCGCAACAGACGATTCAGTCCGTGGGGGAGGCGGTGGCGATCGCTGAGAAGTACCCGGACTTCTTTGTCCCCTTCATGAACATCGACCCGCGGCAGTTGACAAACTCTTCGGAGGCCGACCTGTCGTATCTGATGAACTTCCACAAAGACAGCGGCTGTAAGGGAATCGGTGAGATCACGGCCAGCCTCCCTTTTGACGACCCTCTGATGGAGAACCTCTTCCGCCACGCGGAGGCGTGCGCCCTGCCAGTGCTGTTCCACATTGCCCCGCAGCAAGGTGGGTTTTACGGAATTGTGGATCACCGCGGTCTGCCACTGCTGGAAGGCGCGTTGCAGAAGTTCCCAGATCTTTGCTTCATTGGCCACTCGCAGCCCTTCTGGGCCGAAATCAGCGGCGATCTGAACGAGGAAGACCGCAACAGCTACCCAAAAGGTCCGGTGATAGAGGGGGGAGCGGTTGTGCGGATGTTGCGCAAGTACCCGAACCTGTACGGCGACCTGTCTCCTGCCGCGGGGAGCGGCTACAACGCTATCAGCCGCGACCCTGCGTTTGGATACGCGTTTCTCGAGGAGTTCCAAGACCGTCTGCTTTTCGGCACCGACATCTGCGATCCGGGTAACGAGCTGACACTGTTCGACTTCCTGAACGAGGCTGTGGCTGCCGGAACAATCACCCAAAAAGTCTACGAGAAGATTTGCTGGAGAAACGCTGCGGAGTTATTGGAGTTCAAGATTTGAGAGTTGGCATCGACACCTTCACCATTCGTGAGTTGAACCTGGACCCCTTCCAGACGTTGGAGTTCTTGAAGAAGAATGAATTTGAGGGCGCGCAGTTCGGCGGTCTGCGGAGCCTGAGCCGCGAACTGGACCCGGGAGAGCTGCAGGAGGTGCGAACACAGGCAGACTCAATGGGGCTGTATACGCACGTCTCGATCCCCACGTGCAACCCGCACCTTCTCGGCGAAGAAAGTCTGGACGACCATCGCCTGGAGATGACGCGGCAAATCGAGGCAGCAGCAGATTGCGGCTGGCATGAACTGCACGCCTCTCTGGGCGGCGGGGACGAGAGGTACGAACACCTTGTCCCGTGGACGCAGCACCTGCTGGACTCGGCGGAGTTCATCGTCAGTCTGGGGCCTGTGCTGCGGCAGCATGAGAGCCGCGTCAATCTGGAGACGCATGGCGACACGACAACGTTTGAGCTGGTGCGGCTGATCGAGGCGGTTGGGCCCGACATCGCGGGCATTTGCCTGGACACCGCGAATGTCCTCTGTCATGCAGAGGACCCGGTGCTCGCCGCCCGTCGCGCCGCGCCCTATACGCACCTGACACACACTAAAGACGCAATCGTCTATTTCATCGACGAGGGTTACCGACGACAAGGCAGGCCGCCCGGGCAGGGCGCGCTGGATTGGGAGCAAATATTGCCCATCCTCGCTGAATACTCCCCCAACCTGCCGTTGTCGATTGAGGATCACAAGTGGCTGTTCGACTTCGCGGTCTTCCATGCGCGCTGGCTTTTGCTGCACCCAGACCTCACACGGGAGGAACTGGCGCGGGTCATCCAAATCGTGTGGAAATGCCAGCAGCGTGTTCAGACGGGACAGCTTCCTGATCCGGAGGAGTATGAGGCGGTCCCGTACCTTGATCAGATGATGGAGCGCCTCACGTTTGGTCGGGACTACCTGAGGCAGATACTTGTCGGAATGGAAGCGAACCAGATTAGAGAATCCACTGGTAACTGAGGAGATGAACAACGCATGACCGCATCCCAACAGTGGGCGGACCGCCTGAAAGCCGTTGTCCCCTGGGGCAGCAGCACCTGCTCGAAGGCTGCTCCCTACATGCCCGACGAACCGGGTGTTATCGTCCGAGGCAATGGTTGCCGCGTGTGGGATGCGGACGGCAAGGAATACATCGACTACCGCAACAGCCTGGGCCCGGTTACGCTGGGCTACCGGTTCCCCGCAGTGGACGAAGCTATCCGGAAGCAACTGGAGGCGGGAATCATCTTCGGTCATCCGCATCCACTTGAGGGCGAAGTGGCAGAGATGCTCTGCGAGGTAATTCCGTGCGCGGAGCGAGCGCGGTTCCTGAAGACCGGAGGCGAAGCCATCGCTGCGTGCATTCGGCTGGCGCGATGCCACACCGGGAGAGATCACATTGTCCACATTGGTTACTCCGGGTGGTTGAATGCCCTTTCCAGCGGGGGGAGCACACTTCCGGGGACGGTGTCTGACTCGGTTCCGCCGGGAGTGCCGGCGGCCCTGTCTGCCCTGCATCACGTACGTGGATGGAATGACAGGGAGGCACTCGAAGAGATCTTTGCCAAGTCGGCAGATCAGATTGCGGCGCTGGTCGTGGCGGCAGACTATGCGCGGATGAGCGAGGGCGAGACCTTCTATCCCTTCCTCCGGGAATTGACGGATCGACACGGCGCGGTGCTGATCTACGACGAGATTGTTACCGGGTTCCGCATCGCCATTGGAGGGGTGCAGGAGTATTTTGGTGTCGTGCCCGACCTGGCAGTGTTCGCCAAGGGCGTGGCGAATGGAATGCCGCTGTCCGTTTACTGCGGGAAAGCGGAGATCATGGACAAGCTCGACAAGGCGATCATCTCGTCCACGTATGCGGGGGAGACGCTGACCCTTGCCGCGGCAAAGGCGGCCATCACAACGTATTTGGGAGCAGACGTCGTCGGCCACATCTGGCGACACGGGGAGAAGCTGTGGCAGGGAGTGAATGCGCTCTTCAGGGAATACGACCTGCCAGCCGCTGCGAAGGGCTTCTGGTCGTGTCCGCTGCTGTCGTTCGACCCCAAAGGCCCCGCGGACCTACAGGAGAGATTCTTCCGCGCCGCGTACCGCAACGGCGTGTCACTGTACAGTGTCAGCTACGTCAATTTCAGTCACCAGGACGCGGAGATCGATGAGACGCTGGAGAGGCTGGAGGGGGCTGTGAGGGAACCATCGTGAGCGGTGTCCAAGGATGTTCTCCACCAGCGCGTTGAGAGCGTGAGTTACCGCACCCTTCGCAGTAGAGCAAGAGTGTGGCTGCGCCTGGGGCGAAGCCGTCATCCTTTCTCCGGTCCCGAACCGGCCCACAGTCTTTCAAGGTTCTCGCGGACCGGTTTGCCGCGTTTCATGCGTGTGAAGGTGCGTTGAACCGATAGCCCGGCGGTTTCGGCCCATCGACAAGCAGGACGGTTACCGAGGGGGATGTCGATGAAGGTTGGCGCACCCGATGCGTGCGCCGCCGCAGCGTTGAGCAGGGAGATCGCCGACAGCTCATCGAGGGCGATGCAGGGGCCGATTTGAACTGCGCGGGTCCCGGGGCGAACCATCGCATACCCGCTGAGTTCCCCATCTACACGGATGCCCAACGTGGTCACCTCCGCTTCCGCACACATCAACTCAAGCAGACGCCGACGATTGGTGCCGGTCGCTTCCTGGTCCAGTTGGGCGATGCCGGGCAGCCCATCGGGTCCCGTTAGCCGCGTGACCGGGGTTGCAGGCGTCACCTGTCTGGACGTACCCTCGTATCGGACGACCTCACCCTCCGCCACAAAACCAAGCCTTGCGTAGACCGACCTCCCAAGTGGTGTTGCGTCGAGCCGTATTGTGTCGATGCCGTCCCGGTCAAGCCAACGGAGGGCATGTTCCATCAACGCTGTGGCAATGCCTTGCCCCCGAAACGCCTGCGCCGTCAGCACCATGGCGATCCACGCAATGGTATCGAAGATGAACGTTGCGGTCGTCCCCACGTCTCGCCCAGCTAACTCCGCAACCCAGATGCCGTCCGGTTGCAGCGCGATGAAGCGTCGCCAGTCGGCCTCGGTCTGGTTCCAGCCTGCGGATTCCTTCAGGCGCATGCCGAACGGGATGTCGTCCGTGCGCATTGCCCGAATTCTGATTGCAGGCATGGTCTCCCCTCGTGCCGGTGCCTTGTTCTTCAGTCGCTTACACTTGCCCTAAAGTCCTCTCCGAAGCGCGTGAGCAACCTCCTCAACCAAGTCCCCCACGGCCGCGCGCCGCCTGAGAAGCGTGTCGGATGAAAAGGTGTACGTCCACGGGTCAGTAACGATGTCATTCCCGACCATCAGTGCAGACTTGGCCTTCGTGACAAGCCGGTCATGCCCGCCGTGCCGCCCCAATTGACTTGTCAGTTCGGCGAGGATCCCGAAGTAGTCGTAGTCCTCCATCCCATCGCGGAACGCCTTGAGACGGATGCTCTCGTGGAAGGTGTAGTCGGGACCGGGGATGATCAGATCGTAGCAAGGAGTCTTTGAGAACTGTCGAACGGTGGGCCAAGGCTGGGTTTCAGGCTCGAAGATGCGGTCCTTCTCGCTCATCTGGGGCCACGGGTTCATGGCGAAGAAGAGGTAGCCCTTGATGTCCCACTTGTGGCACATCCAGGGAACGATGCGACGCGAGATGTTGGGGTCGCGCACAAAACCATCGGGGGTGTAGCCGCCCTTCTCGTTCTTCCCCTGCGATCCGCACGTATAGATCTTCTGCGCGATATCGTTTTCGTTCTGATCTTTCTGCATGGTGTCTTTCACGTCCCAGTACCATCCCAGTTGCGGCGCCCAGGCGTCCACAAGGCCACGAGCACGCGCGAAGTGGTGGGCGGGATACGTACCCCAACTCATCAGCTTGAGTTCCGGCACCCATTGTTTGAGCTGCTTGTGAATCAACAGTAGCAGGTCCATGCGCGTGACATCGTTCGGCTCATCCACGGATTCGTACCAAGCAGAAGCCAACAGGTCGATCTCTTTCAGGTTCTTCACGTACGCTTTCCAGAACTGCTCAAACAGTGGCGTCTTCGTCCAGATGTCCTCCAGCGGAATGGTCTTCGGGGGCTGACCCCAGCAATTCGCGAATTCAGACACATTCCCGGACTCCGCGTCGTGAATTTTGACGGGTCCGTATCCCCCGCAGAAGAAGGAAGCCCATCCCTGATTGCATTCGAGATTCGGGTTCCAGGCGGTAACGCCGTGCTCTCTGGCGGCGAGGAGGTAGGGGTTGAAATCGGAGAAGTCGAATTCGTATCGCTCTTCTGCCACGCGCGTGATCTTCAGCTTCGAGTAAATGTGAATGAAGAACGAGGGCATGGCACTGACGCGATTCCGCTGCGCGATGCGGTAGACCTCCTCCATCTTTTCCACCGTTAGTGGGTACTTCCACCAGCCGAGACCGTGCGTCGAAATCCAGAAGTCGTTTTGGAGCAACGGAACTTCCGGCAGCGCAAAATCGCGAACGGTCAACTCCACAGGAATCGTCTGCCGCTCGCTGCCTGCTTCCACTGTGACGCGTCCTCCATAGACTCCCGGTGGCGCGTCACGCGGCACGATAATGTCCACCCAGTAAGGTTGCGTCGTGTATGCGGGGATGTCACGCGCCGCGTTCGGCAGCAGCGTGTCGGGGAACCACTCCCGCGCGTCCGCCGGGCCGTTCGGGTCGCGCTCAGATTTCAGGTAGCCAATTAACGAGACACTCACGTTTTCTTCGGGGAGCGGCGTTCCATCGGGCCCGACGAGCGCTGAAACGGAGACGCGCGCGTTGCGCACTCCCTTCCACAGGGCTGAGACGGCGACTTGGAAGCTCTCACCCTCGGCGCGCATCGCGGTCAATGGAACGGTGGCGCCGGGCGATGTCCCTGCTGCCGTGTCGGTGTACACATGCTCAAGGGAATCGTGGACGGTCACGAGAAACCCAGACTTCGCCCCTGCGCCGGATTGCCGGTTGTCTGCGTCCATGTACGCGAGTTGGCGGACAAATTCACGGGACTCTTCGCCGAGGGAGGTGACGCCTTCGAGAATCGTCGTCCATTGCGACTTGCTGATGGACGACTTGTTGTTCATTTGAGCAGAGAACGCCCGAATGCGTTCAGCCAACTGCGACTGCTGCGCGCGCAGTCCCGACTTTGCCGCGTCGGGGAAAGCGCTTTTGGCGATGATTTGGTTGCCGCGTTTCCCGACCCGCAACAAGCCGGCAAGGATGTCGTCCACCAATGGCAGTCGTTTCGTTGCCCGACCAACCAGTAGCAGCTTGTTGTCTGATGCGATGCGCACCAACATATTCCAGTCCCCTCCCTGCTGTATGGAATAGGGGACTTCCATCGTTGCCGCCTCTCCCGGATTAACGCGTGTTTCATGCTCGATATTGCGCATCGGTGCGCCTTCGGCCGCCAACTGCACGGTGGCTGTAACCGACGTCTGCTGCTGTGTCGTGTTGTCGACGCGGCATCGCACCGCATTACTGCCGAAGGACAACTCACCGGGATCGACGCTGACTTTGGGGCGGGGAGCGCCTCGGAGCCCCATGAACTCCAACTCCCCGAAACGGGATGGCTGGTGGAACCCGAGGGTGGCGACGTTCCAGTTGATGAATTCGCCAGTACGACAGACATGTCGGTAGAAGTTGGCCGGCCACACATCGCCCGGCTGCGGTGTTGCGGCCAGCTCTTCTTTGTGCCGGAGGATGGTGAAGGGGATGGCGATTTCGAGATACCAGGCCTGGTCGTCGCGGAAGTTCGCCGCCTTCCAGCCTTTGCCGGGTTCTCGACGATCCCCATGCCAGCGTGTGCCGACCACGCTGCTCATGTCGCACTTGGTGCCGAGGACCGAACACATGAGCTGGAAGTAGTCCTTGCGCTGGTTGGTCACATCAAAGAACAACTCCACCTCTTCATCTTGCCAGATGTCCTCATCGACCTTGTCCTGCGGACGCCTGCCGACCACCGTTTTCATTTCCGGGTCGAAGCACTGAAAATAGACATGCAGGTTCTCCACGTCGTAGCAGAGCCAAGCGCGGGTGCGGAACTTGGCCGGGCCGCCCTTCTGGTACGCCTCGAAGTCGCCCGTGGGTGTGGCTTCCTTCCAGCAGGCATCGTCCATCTTCCCATCGAGCGACGGAGGCGCGTCTATCTGATACACCTGCAGTCGCTTGATGGGTAACTGATCTTCAGCCCTGGCGAGCTTCGGTGCTATTGGCAGAAGCGCGCAAGTGAGAATTCCGGCCATACATTTGGCGGAGACCGTTCCTGCCCATGAGCTCTGCATCCAATCGCCTCGTGAACATCGGTGACTGCTCAGCCTGCCTCAGGCGAGGCAATTGCTGAGTTGAGATGGCTTACATTATAATCGGTGCGTGATGGGCAATAAACATTTTTCCAAGAAAAGTTGAAAAGGGTGATCACGTCGAACCCTGTGGGTTCGCTCGAACCCTGTGGGTTCGCTCGAACCCTGTGGGTTCGCTGTGGTTATACTATGGAACTGCGATGGCGGGAACAATGATAGAACTCACCTCGAACCCTGTGGGTTCGCTCCGGAACAGATACGTGCGGTCTACCGGCAAGGCGAAGCCGCGGTGGTCGCCTTGGTCTTGGAATTGTTTGCGCTGATCCGCTCGTTGGCAGCGCGGGTGCAGGCGGTGGAGGACCAACTCGCGAAGAACAGCAGCAACAGCGGCAAACCCCCGTCCGCGGACTCTGTGAGTCCGAAGCG
>Ga0210044_10006502_pt1 | contig 15349 bp, 16 predicted proteins | sample CryGey13umfilter_2_FD_183959 | JGI IMG/M metagenome (GOLD analysis project Ga0210044, IMG submission 183959) | Groundwater microbial communities from aquifer in Utah, USA - Crystal Geyser 4/9/14 3 um filter (SPAdes) (version 2) | ecosystem: Environmental > Aquatic > Deep subsurface >...
GCAATATGTATTTGTGTTGCCCGATCAAAATGCAGTCATTGTCAGGTTAGGGTATAAGCGATCAAAAATCTACATTGGCGAACACACCGAAGATATTTTTATGTATTTGAAAGTCGGGGAGTATATACTCTCAAAATCACCCTTGTAAGGGGAAACGGGTTACATTTTCATCCCAATGCAACATCAAGGAACATCATTGTAGCAAATCCTAACATGGCTCCAATGGTCGAAAGGTCGGTTTCATTCCCTGTTTGAGATTCAGGTATTAGTTCTTCGACCACAACAAAAATCATTGCGCCAGCTGCAAATGACAGGGCATAGGGAAGCAAAGGTGTAATTGTCAATACAAGGTATGCCCCGATAACTCCAGCTATTGGTTCTACAATTCCTGATAATTGTCCATAATTAAACGCCTTTAATCTTGAAAATCCTTCTCTTCTTAGAGGAATCGAAACGGCAGCACCTTCCGGAAAATTCTGCAAACCAATTCCTATTGCCAATGCAACTGCCCCGGCAAGCATTCCTGCATCAGGATTATTGGCAAGTGCTCCAAAAGCAACACCTACTGCAAGTCCTTCAGGTATGTTATGAAGGGTTATCGCCAGCACAAGTAAAACACTTCTTTGCCATGTCGTTTTAATACCTTCAGCTTTATCTATTGATAGCCCCATGTGTAAGTGCGGCAATAACTTATCAATAAGCAATAAAAACGCGCCGCCACTTAAAAATCCAACCAGGGCAGGCATCCAAGGCAAGGTACCACTTTCCTCAGCCATTTCTATTGCAGGTTTAAGTAGCGACCAAAAGCTGGCGGCAATCATAACTCCTGCTGCAAAACCCAGCATTGAATTTAATATTTTCTTATTGATGGTTTTAAAGAAAAAAACCATTGATGACCCAAGAGCAGTAACACCCCAAGTAAATAAAGTTGCAAAAAGGGCCAGCAACACAGGATTGTATTCGAGTAAAAAATCTAGTTTCATAATTATTTATTTTTAATATGATTGCAATTGATATTCCAACTGAAACCTAAAGAAAAATAGTTCATTTTCTGGGTTAATCCTAATCCCAAAGATAAATCCAATTGAAGATTATCCTTTATTAAATATGTTAAACCACTATCGAAATTTGAAGTCAATTCTGCAAAATCGGAATACTCACCGAAAGTTTCCACATACATTCCTATCTTTTCCGATAAGCCTATTCCTAAAACCAATGAATACGTTAAATCACCATTGCTGATTCCATAGTAATTATACCCCAGGTTATAACCCAAGTCAAAAAATTTATTTAAACCATGGGAAATAGCTAGCTTATTTATTGTTCCATAATTCGTATTTGTCAGTTCGGATGAACCTGTAGGAATGACTATATGAGAAATAAAAGCGATTTCAGTATTTAGACCCTCCTTTTTTAATACTTGTATTTTTAATCCGAACTCAATATCCGACAAACCAAATTCTGCTTCAGAAGTAGCTTTGTTCTTAAACGCTGCCAATTGTTCAACAAATCTCAGCTCAATACTTTTAGTTAGTCCATATCGGAATAATGCAGTGGGTAGCAATGATAACCTTTCGCTATTATAATTCCCGCTTCCAAATCCTATTTCCATTTGGAAGCTTTTATTCGGAACTGTAGTTGAAGATTCAGTTTGGTCAGGTCTGTCTGTTACAATCTCTTGGGCACTAATTACTTTACTTAATGCTGTCAAAATCAATATCATTATAATTAATCGTGTCATGCTATTTTTTGTTTCTTGCCAATACGCCCAACGTCTGTTTATCCCTAACCGCATCTATCCAATCAAAACCCCTTCCAGCCTTCTACAACTCTCCCTGCTCAATTCAGTGCAATCATATCAATTGGAAACCTGATTAGGTTTAAATCACCTTCGTAGGGTGAAAAAGGATTATAAAATGTTAGTTGGTTTCACAAAGTGATTTGAGTTTTTTCAGTGCTTTGGGCCAGGTTTCCTGAAAATAAGGCTTGAATTCCTGGTTCGAATCCATCGACACGGTAAGCAGGGTGTTGCCCTGGTGATCGGCAAAAGAATAATTTTCCAGAACACCTGCCCAGTCCTCCACCTGAGGCCCGCTGGTAATCTCTTCCCCATCCTTTACAAAGCCCAGATGCTCGATGCTGACAAATTTATCCGGGATATTTTCCCTGATCCGGCTAACCATGCCGACCATTTGGCCTTCGGGATCGTTGCCAAGAAATAATATTTTTGAACCCTTTTCCCAGGAACCTTTATAATGGGATGTCGGGCTGAACTCAGCAGTCCACAATCGCCAATATTTATCTTCAAACATCCTGTTAAAGACTACCTTAACCGGTGCATTGATATTGATATCGAAATGCAGGATTTCCCGGTTTCCTGAGTTCTCCACATATTTCTTAAAATTGTCGAGGATGCTCTGCCATCCGTCGCGTTGCATTTCGGGACTGTTTTCTGATTCAGGATCAAAGGTTTCTGTTATATGGGTACTGTTTCCCTGACTTTTAAAAACGACTTTTACTTTCCGGTTATCATCCATAGTGTACATGATATGATCATTGGTTTTTACTGAGGTATAAATTCCTCCAAAGTCAAAACCAAAGCTGCCGTCGCGGGCTTCCATGCGCGATGTAAACCGTCCGCCCACACGCAAATCGTTTTCGGCCCAGGGTGTGAACCAGTCGTCGGAAGCGTTGTTCCAGTGAAGTATATGTTCGGGTTTTGTCCACCTCTCCCAGACTTTATCAATGGGTGCGTTAATGGTGGTTTCAATAATAATCGACTTTATTTTAGTAGGTTCCATGGCAGTAATTTTAAAGTTGGTAATTAGTTTTTTTGTAGAATACAAACATACTACAGCAGGGAGAAAAAGTCAATGTGCAATCATGACAAATATTGGGGAAATTGCGACAGGGCATAACTTCGGATATATCCGGAAAAACCCGCTATAAAGTATATACGCACAGACTGGTTTTAACCCATTTGTTCCTATAAATTATAGGATATTCCCAATAAAGTTCTGACCATTCCGCCATCAAAATATTTATTGAAGTATGGTGACAGTTCAAATACCACCTGCAAATTCTTGTGTTTTTGAACAGGTTTTACCCTGACTCCGGCACACAATACATATCCATTTGTAAAAGGTAAATCTTCAAGACCATAAAATGGGTTTATATTGATACCCAAACCGGAATAATAATTCACCCAATCTGTTCTTTTCAGATTTACCATGGCGTTGAATTCCAAATTGATATTTGAAAAAAAAGTGTTTGTTTCAATTCTCAAATCTGGCCAAAGCAATTTGTCGGTATTTGAACTTACCGATAAAACCGACTGGAAAGGATAATAACTCAGGGCGATCTGGCTATATATTTTCCCTGTTAAAAACACCAAAGTAAACATGAATATTACCAGTATCTTTTTCATAATGTCTCTTTAAATTTACAATAAACAGGTTTGGGGTTATAATTGTCATCAAACAGCAATGGGTAATCATCCCTGTTAAAATGCTCCCGGATCCAGGAATTCCGGTCACTTACTCCCCAAAATGTAATTCCGTATTGATATCTGGAAGGGATTTCTTTATATAATAATGTGATGGCCGCCAATTTATTGGCCTGCCTTTCTAACAACTCCTCCGTAAGTTCAAATTCCCGGCTTAAAGGGTTTAGAGAAATATCCACTTCCGAAAGGTGTATTTTGAAATCATTCTCAGAAAGTTCTTTTAAAGCAGCTGCTATTTGATGGTTCTCAGGATGCACAACCGAGATATGCATTTGCATTCCGATCCCGTGAACAGTAACACCCCGTTGTCTTAAATTATTGAGCAAACTTAGTATTGCCTTTCGCTTGGTCTCGTTTAAAGCGATGTCATAGTCATTGTAGAACAAAAATGCGTCAGGGTCGGCTTCGTGTGCATACCTGAATGCTTTCTCAATATATGAATTACCGATTTTTTGTTTCCAAATGGTGTTACGCAGGGTTCCATTGTCATTAATGGCTTCATTTACCACGTCCCAGCTTTTTACTTTTCCTTTGAAATGAAGGCAAATAGTTTGGATATGTTCTTTGAACATCAATTCCCATTCAGATTGAGACCCCTGAAAGTTCATTATCCAGTCCGGTAATTGATTGTGCCATATCAGCGTATGTCCATGAAGTCTTTTGTTATTGTTTTGACAAAATTCAACCAGTCTGTCAGCTTCAAACCAGTCAAAATAGCTTTCCGCAGGATGTAAGTAGTAAGGTTTAAAAATGTTACCAGGTGTAACACTATTGAATTGACTTACTGCAATCTCATAATAATGACTGTCATTATTTAATTCATTCATGTCGATGGCAAATCCAATTGGGAAATCCGAAAACGAATACAAACTTTGCAAATCATCACATTTCCCAATCTCCGTCTTTTTACAGGATGACAAAAGGATCATGAATAGCAAGATGTATTTTCTAATTGTCATGGGTTTGTTTAGAGGGGCTCATTGCTCTTGGTATATAAAGTGTTGGGCGTTTTGAGGCACTTTCAGGACAAGCCGCCACATTTTATTAATGTAACTCACTTAATATTAGTACTATTTGTCCACAAATTAATATGCTTGGCTACCGACTGATATTTATTCATCTTAGTATTCCTATTTTTAATTTGCTACATTTTTTCTGTCAGCTGTGCGTTTGGCAGGCAAGCTCCTTGACAAGCTTTAGTGCAGTGCTGGCCTTTTTGGCTTGTCAATGTGCCAGACTTCGTGCGTTGGCTATGATTGAGTAGCTTCAACGAATTTTACAAATTGGTCTAATGTCCAAATATCGTCTCTATGTTCTCTTGGAAAGCTTAATAAATATGGTTTTGGAACAACAAGTGTTACACCGGATGATTTCATCTCAATAAGTTGATTACTTGAAATTCCTTGTTGAAGTGTAAAAAGATGTTTTTGAGGAATCCGGTCAGCTTCTCCAACAATTTGTCTCCACCTGTCTTTGCAAGTTGTTTTTGCACCAAGAAAAACTAATTTATTACTACCCACAGGTTCTGAAAAGTAAGATTCAATACTTGGAAAGATGAAGTCAGGTTTTTTATTTGCTTCAGTTGTAGCTTGAGAAGTATAAGCTAAAGCCCAAATATTAAACACTTCTGATAAATGATGTTCCAATGACTTTCCTGCCCTGGATTTTCTTCTGTTAAGTATGGTATTCGCCGTTTTTATTAATTCTTCTACAGAAGGAAATGGAGTTCTTATTATGTTTTCATATCTGTTATTCTCGATAAACTTGAACAAATCAAATTCTGTTGATATCCAATTCAATATTTCACTGTCAGGTCTTAATAAAACGGCCTTTCTATCCAAATTAAACGCTTCAAAAAATATATTTCTTGCACCTGTAGCTAACTCAATTGTTGGGGGAAAATCAACGTTTAACTTTTCAACAAACTGACGAAACAGTATTAACAGTCTTTCTTCTTCTGTTAGTTTAGCTGTCTTCTGAAGAATGCCATTTGACTCTGTTGAGGATATACCAAATGAGCTGAAGAACCCATCAATGTCCTCGTCTGCTGACAAAATGAATGCTTCGTAATAATCATTGTCTTTTTTTGCAATTACAAGTAAATCCCCAACATTATCTTCGCTTAAAAATGGAAATCCTCTTCCAAATCTTGTAAGTCGATATTCATTTCTTGTACCAACACCGTAATAAATAAAGCGACTAATCGTTTCGAAGTCGTTTTGCCATTTAATTTTTACAAAAACCTCTTTATTTGCTCCTTTTACGCCAGGAGAATTAAAAAAGAGTTGCCATGAATGTTTTTGAATATGAAAGCCAGCTTGGTGACCACCAGTAGCTCCTGTGTCGTTTGCAGTAATAAACTTACTAAAAGCAATACTACTTTCTGAACATGACTGTATTGCTGAAGTTAAAAGATTATTCATGATAATTATCAAACACTTTAGTTACTTGTTTTGCGACTGAGTGCATTAATGGCATGACTACCGAATTCCCAAATTGACGATATGCTTGATTATCAGAAACAGGGATGATGAAATTGTCTGGGAAACCTTGAAGTCTTGCACATTCTCTGGGAGTTAATCTTCTTGGATTGATCTCATTCTGTGGAATAAGAATTTCAGATCCGTCTTTGTAATATCTGGCACTTATTGTTCTGCTTATTCCGTCCAGATTCGTTAATCCAAATCCAAATCCATTGCCTTTAGCCTTATGCCTTGCTGCATAGTCTTGAAGGTAACTCCATAATTTATCTGATAGTGTATATTTTGTATCAGGATTTTCTTCCAAAATTTCGCGAATGGTTTTGTTTGGTTCGGGAAGGTTGGGAAATTCAAAGTTTTCATTTCCTTTGAAAACATCTCTGTCAAATCCCACTATTATTATTCGTTCCCTGTGTTGTGGAACAAAATGTTGTCCGTCTAAAACTCTAAAGTGGACCGAATATCCTAATTCATCCAGAGCATTGTATATGACTTTAAATGTTCTACCTTTATCATGAGCAACCAGATTTTTAACATTCTCCAACATAAAAGCCTTTGGCTTCTTTTCTTTTAAAATCCTTGCAATATCAAAAAATAAAGTTCCCTGTGTTTCATCTAGGAAACCATGTTTTTTACCAAGACTATTTTTTTTTGAAACACCTGCAATTGAAAAAGGCTGGCAGGGGAAACCTGCCAATAATATATCATGATCAGGAATGTACTTTGCATCGATTTTTGTGATGTCTCCAAAGGGTACTTCTCCAAAATTTGTTTCATAAGTTAATTTAGAGAACTTATTGTATTCAGAAGAAAAAACACATTTGCCTCCAACTTTTTGATAGGCAATTCTAATCCCTCCGATGCCGGCAAAAAGATCAATAAACTTAAACTTCGGATTTTGGGGTGTTGGAAAGGGAATATCCCACTTGAAATTTATTTTTTCCTGTCTTAAAAGAGGAAACTTATCAATATATTTTGATAAATACTCAATTGCAGGTTCTCTGAAATAATGTGTTGCACCATTGTCTAGATTATGGAGATAATGTGTGGTATAAGCTTGTTGATTATCGTCATCGATTAATGGCTGAATTTCAATGTGTCTTCTTATATCAGAGTATTTTACCATGTTTTCTTTCTTCAATTGCAGTTTCAACCACGTCAATGCAAAGGTCAATATTTTTCCTAATCTGCTGGCCCCAAAAGCGAATTACTTTCCAGTTATTTTTAAACAATGTTTCATTTACTTTTTTATCTCTCTCAATGTTACTTTCTATTTTCTTTTGCCAAAACTCAGTATTAGTCTTAATTCTGTGTTTTTGAGACTCCCAATCTTTGCCATGAAAATATTCGCTGTCACAAAAAATTGCAATTTTATATTTTCTGAAAGTAAAATCAGGCGTTCCAAAAACAGCTTTGCTATTTCTTCTGTATCTATATCCTTTTGCCCATAAGGCTTTGGCAAGCAATTCTTCAATTTTAGAATTCTTGCTCTTAATTGCACACATGTTTTTTCTTCTCTGTTCTTTTGTTAAAACATCCATATTTCAAATGTAGTGAATATTTGGGGAGGTATTATACAGCTTTTTCAAACTTTGGTCGTGTGTTGGCTTGTGTGGTTTGCAAACCCGTCTGCCGGACAAGCAGGTGTGCTGTTTTGTGGGCTTGCGGTGGTTTTATCGTCTTTTTTTAGATAAATCATCTATATTGTCTGGTTTTTATACGCTAGGCTGTATTGAGTAAACATCGTGTTTGTGGAGGAATTTGAAAGACGAATCTTTATGTCCACATTGATTTACTTTTGAAACTAAAATGTCGTATATCACACCGACCCCCCCATAAGGTAAATGCAATGTTAGTATTCAAGTTTAGCTAAATGCATTTTTATTTGCTTCCCCAATTCCATAAGCATACTATTCTTTACATTCATACTTAATTGTCGGGTGTGAATAACTAATTTTTTGCCGTCTGAACTATAATGTACCCAAAATTTGTTGTTCTTGGAAAAGATGTATTCGCCTCTGCTAAATCTTTTACCAGAATCAAATTGAACATTAAAAATCTCGTTGATTTGCATTTCATTGTCTTTGTTCCATATGTAATTGGAACAGGCTAAGATTACAATCGGGAATTGTTGAATAAAATTAGATTTAAAAAAGGAGTATTTTCTCTTTTCTAAATTTACTTTGAAATTTTCAATTTGCTGTGCACTTCTTGTTTTAGGAGAAGGATAGTTACTCATCTCACTGATGAAAAAGTCTTTTTGAAAATCAAGTTCTAACTTATTATTTTCGTCTATTTCTCCATGGTAAATTATATCGTGTAGCTTTTGATATTTTTTCCAAGTATCAGAGGTGTTTTTTTTAATAGTCCCCTTAAAAGCGAAAAGAGGGTTGTTGTCCACATTTTCTAGTTTTAAATCTCTTTCAAATATCCAGTTACTTATTTGTCGTGGGTCTTTTTTTTCCTCAATATTCTTTTTCCAGTCAAGAACATTATTTTTAAAGCTGATCGTATTTTGCTGCTCTAATGGATCTAATGATTCTGAGTTCGTTGCAACCTCCTTACCTACAATGAGAATTTTGGCATTTGGATACCCTAATCCAATAAATGAGTCCTTCTCTTCATTTTGAATAATATATTCAAATTCTTTGGTGTAAATCATAATGTATCTTTTAAGTATTTGGGTCTTGGTATAAACGCTTACGTCTGAATATCCTCCCTCATTTATTTCTAATTTATCATCATCAAAACCCCTTCCAACCTTCTACAACTTTCTCTGCTCACTCCTATGCGGTCATCATATCAATTGGAAACCTGATTTGGCGGGCATAAATATAAGTTGATTTATTATCGTACTAATATGCAACTGTTTAATTTATAGGATAACTAAATAATAAAACTATAATCAGCAATAGTACAATTAACCACTTACATCATGAAAGACTTAATAGGTGTGTGAAGAAAACAAACAAGGCACAAGGGAAACTTTGTGCCTTGTTTGGAGGATTGTTAAGTGTTACGAAATTTTGGAGACTGGAAACGCTTCTACTTTTCTCTTTAGTTCCTACGAAGGCCGGAAGCTGAGTTTGAGTTGTTCTACATTCGAAGCCGTTACTGCCTCAATGGTGTCGGAAGGTGTGGAGCTTAGCGACACACTAAAACTGCCAAGATTTCCCACCCGGACAATTTTTCCGTCTTCGAGTTGTTGGGGGATTACTTCGGTCAATCCCATCAAAACGGCATAAACGTCCGTTTTGGATACGGTGGACATTTGCGCAATATAGGCGGAAATCTGGTCAAGTGTTACTTCTCCCTGACTTACTGCCTGTGCGTAAAACTTAGGTGCGGCCGCTAAATCCTGTGGATTCTTACGGGCCATGGCTTTTACTTTAATACTCATTTCATTTAAAATTAAAAGGGTTAATAAAAGGATACCGGCACTTGGAGAGCCGGACATTATTCTTGCTTAGGTTATGTGGTGCTTTCATTTTACAAGGCTGTTTATTTTCCCGATAACGGGTTTATATTTTGACACTTACAGCAGGTTCGTTATGTTTACAACGCAATCCTTTTTTAATTATTTTGATTGAATCCTTTTATTTTTACAACCACGGCCATTTATATTTATAACATACTTATAATCAGCCTATAAGTATTGTTTTGTGTATATGCAAGCAGGTTCTGTTTTAAACTACCGAAAGGTTCTTAAAAAACAAGCGGACAAATCCGGAAAAACAAGCGCTTGAGTTGGACAAAACAAGCGGTTCTTTTTTGGAAAACAAGCGGACGAATTTTATAAAACAGCCGCTTGTTTTTTTGAGGGGGAAAAAGGGGCTTTGTAAAAGGTGTTTTTACTTTCGATAATGTGAGTCAAAAAAATAGTTTTTACATAAGCCTTTTAGCTATTTCCAATTCGTCCACAATTTGTCCGGTACGCAACAACATTTTCTTTCGGCCTGTTTTTTGGTCCGTGAAAATGTCAAATTCCGGGTTACAGGTTTTTATCCGAAAGAGCAACGACTGCATTCCGGGTTTAAATCCCTTCTGACGTGTAATTTCATAGACGTAATTTGAGCAGGATGTATGGAAAATACATTTTCTTCTCCCGGCTTTTGGAACCAGAAACCAATAAGTCCGGATAATACTTAGCAGAACGAATTTCATCATTTGCTAAAAACAACCATTTGCCGTGCTGTTGTAAAGCCGGGTTTTCCACCTAGCCCAAAACATCCATTGTCAGGGCTAACATAAGTTGATACACTTTCGAGCCGGACATAGGTCCAGCCATTTGAAGCGTATTCGTTGATTAATTGTTCTAATTGTTGTGCTACATGATCAGAAGTTCCCTTTTTCTGGTCAATGGAAGCTACGAATGGTACTACTTTGTATTGCATGAGGTTAGGGGTTTAAGCTAACTAGGTTTAACGTAAATTTTTATTTGTAATGGCAGTTTGGGTGGCACTTTCCTGACAAGTTATAAGAGGGCACAACCTTTTAAATCAGTAATATTCAGATTATTATATTAAAGTATAAATCGATTCACCTAATTTTTCAATAAATTCAACCATTCTAATTGAATCATTGTGATTTATACTTTGTAGACCCCCAGAATATAAATCAACATCAGATTCATGTGCGATTTGATTTCTTCTTATTACAATATTGCTCAATTCAACTTTCAAATCTGTAATTGATATCTCCATTTTATTTGCAATTTTCTGCCATTTATGATGTTCATCCCAAAATAAACTTAAAGCAGTAGAAATTTTATCAGCGTCCTGGAATGATTGATAACTATGAGAATTCTGAATATGTTGTGCGAAAAGTATTTCGGGTGAAACTATTCCAGTATTAATATTATTGTAGACTTCAACTGGGATTGAGAATTTTAAATAACTTGGCGTAGCCATCCTGTTTCCTGAGAATATTTCAAGCATTCCAGCCTTTGTGATGTCATGAATAAACCTATCAAAAGCGGAAACACAATAAACAACCTGTGATCTAAGAAGATCTCCTAAATCACTTTCATTAAAAGATAGTTGATTCGTTAAATGAAGATATAATGCATCAATATTTTTAATCCTCACAAAACTCTCTCTGAAACGTTTTATTGAGTTATTCATCTGAACTTAATAATTCAATTTTTTCTGCGAACTCCTCAAATTGTGCATTAAATTGGTCCCTTTTAATAATCATTTGATCGAGAACGGTGCCCGTTCTATCAATTTCGTCATCAGTTAGTGCAAAAACAGGTATACCTAATGAATGAGATTTGGGTAATAAACTTTGAAAATCGGGGATTTCAGCAATACATAAGTTATCCGGAATACCTGCTGCCCTATAATTGTTTATTTCAAACGTCATTTGATTATCGGTCAAACTTGGAATAAGTTTATCCTTTACGCAAGAAATAATTTCGTTCATATTGTCACGAAACGGAGCTGTCGCTTGTCCGTTACGTACGTTAAATCTTTGAATGACTATTCCTCCTAACTTTGGATGTGTTTCAGGGAACGGATATGAAGAGTCTTTGAAAGATTCCGTCATCTGTTCAGCACTTCTCCCCCATCTTGGTATAACAGAGGAAAGTGTAGAAATTGCCATTAAGGAAAATGGGTCTGGATTTGTTGGTATAATAAATAAATCAGTTATGCTGAAAAGATTTTGATTTATAGCACTTAGTCCCGGATTCAAATCAATTAACACATATTCGATATTGTATATATTACATGTATTTGAAATAAGGGCATTAAACGAACCAGGGAGGTTTTGCATAGTCGCAAATACATTTTGAGCAGTTTGAGCAAAACTCAATTGAGGTTCGAGTTCAGTTAAATTTGGATGACCTGGCAATAAAAATAGATTTGTATTCCTTTCAGTTGTATAACAATCAACTGCTGAAATAGGCTGAGGTTTTCCCTCAAAGGCTGCTCTTACTCCATCCATTAAATTTTGATTTTTAGTAAGGTCATTTATGTAATATGACTCGAAATCCTCTCCCATTATTAACCCGCTTAAATTACATTGTGGATCGGCATCTACTAAAAGTACTTTACTACCTCTTTCAGCTAACTTCCATCCAAGATGAAAAGTAGTGGTTGTTTTACTTACACCCCCTTTATGGTTAAAAAATACTATTCTCATTTCTTAATATTTTATCATTAGTTAATATATAATCAAGTTTATTATCATGGGCGCTAACATCCACAGCCCCCAATTTTATTATTTCAATTTTATTTTAAACATAAGTCCTATTTATCTACTAAAACTCTTCCCTCTCACACCAGCTCAGCCACCATAACATTTGGAAACCCGGTTTGATGGGCATAAATATAGGTTGAATTATTGTTTCCACAACATGCAACCGCTTTATTTATATGATTTATCGTTTAAAAACAACATCCCATGCCGGCTATCCGGCATTTGACTATTAAATGCCCACTTTTAGGTATTGCGGTTTTTGCATGGGGTTAGGGGTTTAAGTTGAAGGTGCTTATATCGATTAGTATATGAGGCTTAGGGCGATTGAATTCCCATTCTGTCAAACTGTTACAACGTTTTATTAAGTGTAACAACGTTGAAATTAGCGCTCGTCAATTGTTTTTTATACAATATGCACCGATATAATAGTTCCTAAGAAATTATTTTCCTTATTCCACTATACCCTAAAAAACATTTCGCAGTTTTTAGACTTTTTTCGACTACTACCAATACTATTTACAAGTTTTTGATTAAGCGTATCTGAAAATGGTCTGCTCAATGCAGGTTTATATAAAATTTGGAATTCACTTTCTTTATCGAATCTTGCTAGTCCAATATTATATCTTTCGAAAAGCTCAATATTATTTAATGCAGAATTTGCACTTTTTGAGCATAATACAACATAAGCGATATTAGAAAAGCTTTTATATCTGAATGCTTGCTTAGCTGCTCTTTTCCAATCTTTTAGTTTAAGCTCAAAAGAAATTATTGAAACCTCATCATCATCTTTTGAATAGAATACAAAATCAGGAACACCAAATAACCCTTGATATTCTTTAAGATAGGAATTTCCGAAATTTACTTTCAGAAATTTCTCAAACAACTTTGACATTTCTAATTCTGTGTTAAACATAAATTAATTGTCTAATTCTCTTTGGTATGCGTTAATTACATTTAACCAAGTTGGCAAATGGGATCCGTTACTATTGTCATCCAAAAATACAACATTTTCAATCTTTTTAAATAAAGTTATCGCTGATCTAAGATCTTCTTTTAGTTTCTCAATCCTGCAAATCTGTTCGATCGGTATAGATTTGATTTGATTGTCAAACACATAAAAATAATGCTTATAGGGTTCGGGTTTTGCAAAATGCCATTTAAATTCTGGTTTAAACATTAGTGGTTTAAATTCTGAATCATCAAAAAAGTCCTCATATGAAGGGAGCAGACTTTTCATTGCAGTTATATACTGATAATCTATCCATTGAAACAATTTTGAGCTATACAACCTAGCATTAGGTGCTCTCATTGGACTATTCTCTATATCTTGAAATCTTTTTATTCCAAACGATCTAAGGTTTTCGTAAGAGCCGATTGAAATTGAATCGGGCATTGCAATACTGTATAAAATAGCTTCAGTATTTGTGTAGCCAATATGAACTTCCATTTGGTTTTCTTTCAACACACTAATGAAGCGCAACGTATTTAATAAATAATCAAAATCTTTTATTTGCTTTGAGTTGAAGTTGTTTTCGAAAATCAGATAAACCCCATCAACTTGTTGATGACTTGTAATCCAATTTAATGCTTCGTTCCGCTTTTCTTCGTCTGACAACATAATTGGTTTAACAATGACCGAGAGCAAAATCTTTTTATTAATATTGTTTCCCCTTACATATTCACAAAATGGCAATACAAAGAACTCTGTACTTTGTATAAAGTAAGATGTAGGATTATCTTCATTATACCTCGTAGGAATTACCAAATATTTAAAATTATTAGCCACTTGATAATCAACACATAGTTGTGCTATTTGTAAATTACTATTGTCAAGGTCTGGCGTTGAAAAGTCAGGTTTTAAATTTCCCGGAAAGTATGGGTATGTATGGAGAGTGCCTTTCGCTTCGTTTAACAAATAAAGTTGAGGATCTAAAAAGCTATTAACCTTTAAAATAGAATCAAATCCTAATAATTTATCAGCATCAATATTAATTGGAGAAAAGATCAAACCGTCTCCAATCCCATTTAAGTAGCTTTCACGATTCCAATTATCTCTAAAACCTGTTTGATGATATACTTTCATAATTATTCTTGTTGTGAAATGAAATCATTCAACATTTGGTAATTTCTAAACCTTTGATAAGGTTGAGTTTTTAGCGTTTTACTAGCAAATTCAGTAACGGAATTATTTTGTTTAACACTTCCCGTTTCCAAAGCGTAAATATTTTGCATTATATTTTCTACAATTGAATAGTGATTTCCAACAATATTTGGGTCAAAAGGATGAACCCCTAAAAATAATTCAAGTGAGATTATTCCTAATCCAAAGAAATCTGTTCGTGGATCAATTAGATTTTTGTTGTTATTTAATTGTTCAGGTGCAGCATAGATAGGAGTGCAAGGACCTATTGGAGAAATTGTTTTAGTGAGTGCCTCTAAATCAATAAATCTTGCTATTCCTAAATCAATTATGCAAGGTAAGCCTGAAGGACGAATTATTATATTTTCCGGCTTTAGATCTCGATGAACAATATTTTTATCCCAAATGATAGCAAGTCCTTTTGTTAAAGAACTTAATAGTCTGAATATATCTTTCGGCTCTTTAAATTCTGCCATTGAATCTCGAAGTGTCTTTCCTTCAATATAGCTTTCTACTATTTCAAATTCTTTAGTTTTAACATCTATATTAAAGTGATGTTGTTGTGGATAATATTCTGACCTTAATTCTGAAAGAAGTTCTACTTCACGTTTTATCCTTTCGAGAGAAGTAAAACTCTTAATCGCTCCACGTTTAATAACAACCATTCCCTCAGTAGGATGTTCTGCAAGCTGAACATTTTTCTGCCCGCCACTGGGTAAATTTTTTTATTATTTTACATTCTCCTATCATTTGACAAAGTTAATTGTTTTTTATTTCTATAATGGCTAATTATCGGATCCGTCTCATTTATTCACCTGTTCATAACATCAACCTATCCCCAACTTCTTTAATTTCTATTTTATCATAAACAAAATATCAGCCTATCCACTATGATTCTCTCCGCTCACTTCAGTGCAGCCATCATATCACTTAGAAAACTGGTTTATTGGGCATAAATATAAGTTGATTTATTGTTGCCACAACATGCAACTGTCTTATTTTTAGGATCTCTCATTTAAAACC
>Ga0210044_10006504_pt1 | contig 15346 bp, 17 predicted proteins | sample CryGey13umfilter_2_FD_183959 | JGI IMG/M metagenome (GOLD analysis project Ga0210044, IMG submission 183959) | Groundwater microbial communities from aquifer in Utah, USA - Crystal Geyser 4/9/14 3 um filter (SPAdes) (version 2) | ecosystem: Environmental > Aquatic > Deep subsurface >...
TCGCGAGTAGGTTATAAAGAGTTTGAATGCTCTCCTTTCGCTCTGACATGATTCTTAAAAGGTAATAGCGCTATTTAAATATTATTATTTGATTGCTGTGTTGAATAATTCACCTCATTCCTAACTTTTTTGTTTCCTGTTCAGAGTTGTGCTCAAGTAAGGAGAATTTATATCTCATAGCGATTTATTCAACAAAGCATATAGACAACAAAGTATTTATATTTATAGGTACTATATACTCTTAATGATAGGAAAAATAATTGTGTTCAGACTTCTAAAAAGAACAAATCATAATATAGTGAACCAGTTTTGTAAGAGATTTTATGGCCAAAAAACGAGTTCGCATAAGGGAAAATACAGATATCGCATAAGAGGTCTATTAGATGATATTCCATATGTAAAACTTATACGCGGGGTAATTATAATCCATGAAAATAACGCAAAGAAAATTGTTCGTTTTTTAAAAAAATATAATGCAGAAATTTATATCAGGGATATTATTCTGACCCATAAAGATGAAAAGTCGCTACAAATACAAGAGAGAAAGCGAAATAATTAGTTTATTAAGGATGAAATGTCGGACAGTCTCTGAGGGTAGAGAGAACCACACCCACCTCGCTACCGCTACTTTCCAATATGGCAAAGATAAGTAAGAAAAATTTAAATATAAATTCTTACAATATCTTACTATATAGTAAGATGCAAATAAAAAGGGTATTAAGTGAAAAGGGGCAAATTGTTATTCCAAAGGATATCAGAGTGCATTTAGGTTTAAAATTTGGTTCTGAAATTGTTTTTGAAGTAAGGGAAAAAGAAGTTGTTATTAGACCAGAGCAGGACGCCAAAAGATTTGTAGAGGAATTTACTAATAATCCAAAAAAATTAAAGAAAATAGATACAAGAAAAACAAGAGAATACACCAAGGGTAAAAGCATGGACTAGACGGGTAAAGAAAAAAATTAGTTCTTGGCTTGATAAAAATTGGGAATCAAAAGCGGTTCTGAATCTGGTTTTGCGAATAACAAAATATCGTGATGATTGGTTTACTTGTTTGAAGTATCCGTATGTGGAACCCACGAATAATAGTTCGGAGAGGGATATAAGGAAGAATGTTATTGCAAGAAAAATCAGTGGTCAGCATAGAAGTGAATTGGGAATGCGTTCTAGAGAAATTATGATGTCAACAATTCTTACTCTAAGAAAGAGGAATAAAAACCCGTTTGGTTTTGTGCAAAACAAAATTGAAAAATATAATTTGGGCCCAGGACCGCCTATTGTTTGGGTAGTGAATATTAGCTAAATAAATACTTTATTTTTTATTTTCTATGAGATATTCAGCGAGTTTTCCTGAAACAGGTATTTTTGTCATATACTCAAAACCATAAAACATTGGTGAAGGATTGCATTCAAGAATATAATATTCATTCTTTTTCGTTCTCATGAAATCTACACCTGAAAAATGCATCCCAAGAAGATTCTTTGCTTTTATTGTAATTTCCTTTACCTCTTCTGGCAGTTCTACAACCTTCACGCCTTTCTGCTCAATCCTGGAATCAACCTGAGGGCCTGAAATCAGTTCACCAGCGCCAATAACCTCATCACCAACAGCATAAACCCTAATGTTTTTTCCTTTCACATATTCTTGAAACAGGCCAGGTCTTTCTTTGAATGTTTCCTTGTTTTCATTAACAAATTTTTTATTCACAAGCTGGGCATGGATTCCCCCTCCAAGTGCCTTGTATATCATCTTTCCTTTTTTAATCTTACCCAAATCATTCCCGGCAACAAAACCTGGTACTGGTAGATTGTTTTTCATAAAAACATAAAGCTGCAAAGGCTTTAATTTATGATAATTAAAAGAATCATACGGGTTTACAACAAATTTTTCTCTGTCAAGCATCCTTATCAGTGAATGTTTTAAAGAAAGGTTTTCACGCTCATTTGTTACAAAATCCATGTATTTATTATATTTTTTGTTCCATTCTTTTTTTGTGATTTCTTTTGGCGGTATTGGGAAAAGGTAGCCAAGCTGTCTGAGATAGAATGCATTGATATTCATCAGATCAACATTGTCATAAACAATTTTTTTCTCATTGAGAAAAAGTTTTTTCTTCTTCGGAAAATTTCTGAAATTAATAACAACTGCTTTTTCCCCTTTTTCATTTATTCTTTTCTTTAAAAGTTTTACCTGCTCATCCTTTTCCTGACCAATTATACCTATTTCGACCATTTTTACCGCCACTTTATCTGTAAATATTTATTCACCCCTGCTCCATCTTAGCTCCACAAAATTTGCATAAGCAAATTTTGTGATTCGCAGGAAAACCTTGTTTTCCTACTCTCTACAAAAATGCTCTGCATTTTTGTAGATACTTCGGAATGCTTCGCATTCCTCGTATTTTTGCTCACTCAATCGCTTCGCTCTTTCGTTCGCAAAAAGCCGCTGGAGGGAATTGAACCCTCGACCTACTCCTGTTTGGGAGCAAAAATCGCTCTTTGAAAGAGACAATTTTTCATGTTGCAAATTTTTGGGTAGCAAAAATTTGCTCTCTGCAAGGAATTTGTTCCAAATTCCTTGCGCTCACGAATTTTGCTAAGCAAAATTCGTGCACTGAGAGGAAAATCTCTGATTTTCCTCTCGCTCGCAAAATTTACTTCGTAAATTTTGCTCGTACCAAGGAGTTGCTCTACCACTGAGCCACAGCGGCATTTCTAATACCCCAAATGATTTGTCTGTTAAAAAGGTTTATCTTGATATCAACATTTTTTATTTTTCTCAAAAAACTTTATATATGTGGTATTCTATAACCCATATTGATGCCCTTGGCTAAACTGCTCTTTCACAGGAAAAGAATAATTAATGAGGACATCATAGAGATAAAAATTTGGAAGATAAGAAAAAGTAACTACTTTCCAGAAAGCATCAAATATTCAATGGTGTATCTAAAAAAGAAAAATGGGCATTATGAGAGAATATTTGGATACGACAATGAGCGAGGGAAAGGACATCATGAACATAGAAACGGTAAAGAAAAAAGTATTGAGTTTAGAGGGTGGGAGCATCTGGTAAGGCAGTTCTACAAAGAGGTAGAAAAGATAAGAAAAGGAGGATGAGCCTATGGGTATGAAAGTAAAGAGGATTGAGATTGAAGTAAAACCATTTAAGGCGGATGAAAAAGATGTTGCAGAGGTTTTCAAAAAAATCTCAAAAGGAGAAAAAATAAGAGAAGACAAAATTGTTGTTGAAAGTCTGGATGAGTTGAGAAAGGTTCTGACAAAAGAGAGGATTAGGCTGTTGCATGCAATCAGGACAAAAAAACCAAAATCAATATATGATTTGTCTTTAATGCTGGAAAGGGATAGGAAGGCAACAATCACAGATATAGAGATATTAAAAAGGCTGGGTTTGGTAAAGATTGCTAAAAGAAGAACCATGAAGAGAATAAGAACAGTACCAACTGTTCCATACACAAAAATAGATGTAGCAATATCCGTCTAATTATCTAACAACAAGCACAGGCCTGGATGCGTATCTTACAACCTTTTCTGCAACGCTCCCAAGCATGAACTTCCCTATTTTGCTCACGCCTTTATGACCTATTACTATGAGGTCACAGTTCATCTCCTTTCCTATTTTCAAAATTTCGTCTGCTATGTCCCCTTTTCTGACAATGCCTATTATGTTTATCCCACTTTCCTTTAAACCTGCTATTGCAGAATTAACCTGGGACTGCGCATTTGCTACTGATAAATCTGAGTCTATTATTGTGAACTCCTTATCATCAGGGGATGGAACAACAGATATTACAATCAACTCATCGTTTTCTTTGAGTAATGTAACCGCTTTCTCCAGCGCTTTTTTTGATGATTCCGAACCATCGTAACCTACGAGTATGCTTCCCATAATTCACCTATTACGGAAAGTGCCTTCAGCACTTTCCTAATATATTACGGAAAACGTTGAAAACGTTTTCCTAATATATTACGGAATTTCTTACGGAAAAACCTCTGGTTTTTCCGTGAAATTTCCGTGAAATCAGAATGTTAGTATCACCTCATTCTTCAGGACAAGTTCTGAAATCTTATCTACTATTTTCACGTATTCCTGTGGCTTTACATTTCTTTTTTCCAAATCATTTTTCGTGCAGTAAATTTCAACATCAAGTCCTCTGAGTATTTTTATCTCCCTCAGATTCGATGGAAAATCTGTCGGATTCTGTTTTTCAACAAGATTGAACACCCCATCATCCATTAGAAGCACATCTGTTTTCATGCCGCTTGCCGAGGTCATCAATGCTGCCCTGAAACCAGCATACGCGTCCTCGCTGCCATACGGTGCCTTAGTAATTAATACAAGCATCATTTCACCGTTATTACCCTGTCAGCCCAATTAATAAGTTCAGGCAGGTCTTTACCAGTTTTTCCTATTCTTGCGCCAGAGATCAATTCATTTTCCTTTATGCCCCTTGCCCTGGCACATGAACCGCATACAACAACATCTAAACCATTGTTTATTAATCCTTCAATTTCTTTACCAGTATTAACAAAATTTCTCATGGGCTCCTGCCCATTTTTCGTTACTGCAACACCGTCACCGTAGCAGAACATTTTTATGGAATGCCTTTTTAGTCCTGCACCCGCAAGATGGATTGCAGTGTTTGAGCATGTTTTTAATATTATCAGCATCTTCATAGCGTCACAACCCTATCATATTCTTCTATAAGCTCTACAACCTTATCATAATTTATCATTTTTCCTTTTGGAGTTATCCCCCTCGCCTCTGCATCATCCTTCAGCACAAAAACATCGGTGTTTTCAGGATATTCTTCGTAATAACTTGCATCCCCTAAAAGTACAACTGCTTTTTTGCATTCAAATGATTCTATTAGTTCTGTAACGTTTTTTTCAAACGGCGACTTAAACAGGAGGAACAGCACAGAAACCATATTAGGATATTTGCTTCTGTTTAATAATAGTTTTCTACACATAAAATTTATACCCTTACTCATCATTACCTGGAATATGAAAACCGTTGAAGAGGTAAGAAATGATATACCTTTGACAAAAAAATGCATCTATGCTGATAATGGTGCAACAACACCTGTACCAGTGCCAGTAATAAATGTGATGAATGAGTATTTTCTTGAATATTGTACAAATGTTGAAAGAGGCACATATTCCATAGCCAGGTACGCATCTGAGAAGTGGAATGAGGCAAGAAGAAATACCTCAAAAATACTGCTGAACTGCGAGCCTGAGGAGTTTATTTTTACGAAAAATCTTACAGAGGCTGCAAATATGGTTGCATATGCGCTTGAGCATCCACTGCTAAATGATGGGAAAGAACAGAAGCCCATAGTAGAATGGGGGAAAGGTGATAGGATTGTTTCAACTATTATGGAGCATCATTCAAACTTTATGATGTGGCTCAGGCTGGCAAAACATTTAAACTTAGGTTTTAGTTTTGTGAAGCCAACAAATGATTGCAGTCTGCTCCCTGAACTTTTTGATATAGATGAGTCAACAAAATTTGTTGCGTTTCAGCATGTTTCAAATGCTGTTGGAACAATACATAGTGTGAGGGAAATAATAAAAACGATAAAGGAAAAAAATCCGGACTGTCTTGTTTTTGTTGATGGCTCCCAGGGTCCTGGGCATATGCCTGTGGATGTAAAAAAAATGGGATGCGATTTTTACGGTTTCTCGGGACATAAAGGTCCTCTGGGTCCCCAGGGAACAGGCGGGCTGTATGTTAAAAAAGAACTCATAGAAAAAATGGAGCCAATGCTCCTTGGTGGTGGAATCATTTCTGACGTCTCAGTAAATGGTTACAGGCTTGCCGATACATATTCAAAAAGGTTTGATGCAGGCACACCAAACATCCCAGGACTGATAGGTCTTGGAAAAGCAGCAGAGTATGTAAACGAAATCGGACTGGGAAATATTGAAAAAAGGGAGAAGAAACTTGGCAGAATACTTCTTGATGGATTAAGCAAGATGAAAGATGTAGAGGTTTACGGGTCTGATGATGACAGAGGCACTATTACCTTCAACATTAAAGGATGGAGGTCTCATGATATTTCACTCGCGCTTGATGAGAAAAACATTTTGACAAGGGCAGGGCATCACTGCTGCATTCCACTCATGAAGTTTCTTGGAATACATGAAAAATACGGGGGCAATGTAAGGGTAAGTTTCCATTATTACAACACGGAGGAAGAAGTAAAAAAAATAATAGACGCAATCTGGGAGTTATTATGAAAACGCTTTCAGATGAGGAGGCAGAAAAATTCATTGTGAACATCCTTAGGGAAAAAGGGAAGATGAAAACAGGCGATGTTGAAAAGGAGATGGAAAAACTTGGTGCAAAATGCCCTGACGACTCTGTCAGGTTTTTAAGCATGCTGAGAATGAAAAACAAAATAAAAGGAAAACTGTCTGTTGAAGAAAAGGGCTGGATGTGGTGGATATGATATGTGAGATGTGCGGGAAGAAGGTATCAAACCTTAAGACTGTGTTGATTGAAGGTTCAATGCTGAATGTTTGTCCGAACTGTGCAAGATTTGGTAAACCTGTCAAGCCAGAGATTGCTGCAACACCAGTTGAAATTGCCCAGCGTCTTGAACTGAGGGAAAAAAGACTCAGAACAAAAAACGTTTTTGAAAACATTGAAAATGAGCTTGTTGATGATTACGCAAAAAAAATCAGAGATGCAAGAACAAAAATGAATCTGACCCCCGAGGAGCTTGGTAAAAGAATCAATGAGAAAAAAACTGTTATAACAAAAATTGAGTCTAAAAGTATGAGGCCTGATGAAAACCTGATAAAAAAACTGGAAACCACATTAAATATAAAATTGACAGAAAAAACAAAAACAGAAAAGGTTGAAACAAAAAGGACAGGTGGAGAACTGACTATTGGTGATTTGATAAAGAGGGAAAAATAAAAAATAGTTTAGAAAATGCAAAGCTATATAGTAATTTACTATTATAGTAAATTGGTATAATACTGACAAGGATATATAGGGTCTATGATGGTGTTTAAATGCAAGGAAATGAAAATAGGGACAAAATATTTGTCAAGAAATTGATGCAACAGGCAAAAGAAACCGAGGAAACAAGGCATTCATTATATAGGCGAGTGGGACTAAAAAAATGTAAAAGAATTCTTGACGTTGGCTGTGGTTCTGGTGCAATAACATTGGACATAGCAAAAAACACAAATGGAAAAGTATCTGGGGTAGATATCTCAAAAAAAATGGTACATGAGGCAAAAAGGGTAGTAAAAGACTATAATATAGAGTTAAGAGTAGGGGATGCTCATGATTTACCATTCAAGGATAAGTCATTCGATTTGGTAATATGCAACTTACTGCTTATGTGGGTTAAAAAACCTCAACAAGTTGTTAACGAGATGGCAAGGGTTTCCAAAAAATGGGTCTTAGCAACCTTAGAACCAGATTATGGTGGGAAAATCACTTATCCACAAAATGATGAAATAGATAATGCATTCAGTCGTTCTATAAAGGAAAAAGGTGGAAATCCATATATAGGCAGGCAGTTAAGGAAGTTATTTGTTTCCGCAGGACTGGAAACAGAAATTGGGATATCAAATACCAGGATCTGGAGTTGCGATGAAGATAAAAAATCTATACTTGCAACATGGGATTTCTACGAATCGGTTTTAAAATCTGCTGGTTTCACAGAAAACAGAATTAAAAAATACTATGATCAGCTGATGAATAATATAAACAAAGGGTGGTATATATCATTTTTTCCTGAATTTTATGCAATAGGAAGGAAAAAGGAATGAAAAAAATGAAGTATGAAGAAGAAAAGAAGATATACGTCTCATTCTGCGGTTCATACTGCCGCACATGTGACTGGTTCACAGGAAAAATTGGAAAGACTGCTAAAGAAATGTTGAAAATAGTAGAGGAACAGAATGGTTTTGAATATTTGTTTAAAGACAAAATAGATTCTAAAAACCTTACTCGGGCATTAGGTTTTCTTTCCAAAACATCAATCTGTTCAGGATGTAAGGCTGGTGGAGGGGCACCTGATTGCCAAATCAGAAAATGTTGTCTTGAAAAAGGCTTTGATAACTGTGATGAATGTAAAAAGTTTCCATGCCAAACCCTAAGGGAAAATCCTGGTGTCATCAAATTTCATACAATAGAGAACCTTCAGGAAATAAAAAGGATCGGAATTGAAAAATGGATTAACCAGCAGATGAACCTGTAATTAGAGCTTCACCTTGTACCCGCACTTGCAGATTGCAGTATTTCCTTTAATTATTATTTTTGCACCGCATTTCGGGCATACTACCTTTTTCATGAATTCCTCTGTCCAAACATTCCTTATTTCAGGTATGTCCTCCTTCTTGATTTTTTGAAGAATGTTTTTCAGTTCATCTGTTGATGCAAGTTTATCAAAAATGCCTAAATCAGTTTTTTCCTCTTTTTTTACCGGTTCATATTTTTTGAGCAGAAATGCTACATATATTCCTGAAACAAAGCCTCCGACATGCACAATATGCCCAACAGAATCCTGAACAAAAAACAGCACATAAACGGTTTCTATTAAACCATAAACAACAGCAACAAGGACTACCGGCACTTTTGTAATTATTGGTCCTAAAGGTGCAATAACCTCATCCCTTGGGTGAAGAAAGGCATATGCACCCATGATTCCAAAGATTGCACCGGATGCGCCTATGCCGATTACATCAGGGTTGAGCAAAGGATAGGAGTAGGTAACCAATGCGTTTAACAAAACTCCTAACGTTCCTGCTCCAAAATATATGAGAACAAATTTTTTTGAGCCAACCCTCTCCTCAAATGGCATGCCGATAAATATCAGAAAAATCATGTTCATCAGCAGGTGCAGTATGCCTCCGTGGATGTACATGTGTGTTACGATTGTGTAAATTTTTGGGGATAAAGATAAAATATAACTTGGTCTGCAGCCCAAATCAACAATGACCTTGGTAAAAATATTTCCGTCAAACATAAAAGCCAAAATAAACATGGTAGCAGATACAATGAAGTTTGTAAGCACAATTATCTGACAAACATAATGCCTTTTTGAGTATGCATAAATGAAACTCGCAATGATTATTGATAATATAAGCAATGATGAAAGATGAATTTTTACCGCCTCCTTCTTTTATATATATCCCTGATAACAGAAATAATTAATATGATTATAATTACAAGAAACATAATCTGCCATGAAGATGGACTCCATCCTGCTTTTTCATTATCAGCATCATCAGGTGAGGCGTCTTCATTATCATTATCTGCCTCATTTCCTGCGTTCCAATCATAAAAGAACGCATTTGTGAAATACTCTGCAACATCCCTGTTTTCAATTATAACACCTGCTTCCCTGTTATTTATCACAGAATTATACCCCCAGTTTATGCTGCTGATAAGTGTTTTGTTGCAGTCCACGATTACGCCTTTGTTGTGAATCTTGCTCAGGTTTTTTAGGTAAACAAGTCTTGCTTCAAGACTCAGATTTTCTTCTTCTGCAATTTTGTTTATATAGGTAACAGTATCCAAATTATCTGTCTTATTATCATCAGGGTCAATGTATCTGCTGTCCAGTAATATTTTTACATCACATCCCCTTCTTGCTGCATCAATCGCTGCATTCAGATACAGATTATCACAAACAGTACTGTAATAATTCCAGTTTATTTTGCAGGAAAGCTGCTCTATGTAAACATTTTTTTCTGCAGAGTTTATCATGCCTATAACTGAAGAAGTTTCAAGTAATGATGTGTCGGGTGAAAGAACAGGTGAAACAGTGAATTCACCATAGAATGTAGAGGAATTGAATTGAGGAGCATAGTTGCCAGAAGGAATATCATAATTCATCTCAAAGTCATCAAGGGGTGCACCATATATAGGATGGGAAGAGTTATATGCGTAGCTATCTTTGCTGTTTGGATCCCAGTCATCAAAAAATATTGTAGCAAAGTAGTTCGCCACATCTTTGTTGCGAACAATGATCCCCCAGCCGCGATTTCCATAGGAGGAGTCTTTAGGTATGCCAGTATTCCCCCAATTTTCAGACATAACCATTACTGTAGCATTGTCTATAACAACATATTTTGCATGATTGAATCTATATCTATCATGTATATCCTGTGTATCATTAGTAATCATGTATCTTACCTCACATCCATTATCATGCAGTTGCTGGGCAATATATTTGCCTGCATCTGTAAACCCGCCCACAGGTCCTCCTTCTAGAAATACCTTAACATCAACACCTCTATTTGATACGTTTATAACATGTTCCATAAGAAACGGACTGGAAAACTGATACAGATTTATATACATCGAAAATTTAGCAGTATCGATTTCAGAAACAAGAGTTTCATAACTACAGTCAGGTGACACAAAAGCAGTAACGTTTCCAGTGAATGTAAAGGATTGATATGGAAAATGTGATTGACCAGGGCGGTATATATGTGGACTCTCCCAATCTGATGAAGTATTTGTATCGACATATTGGCCAGTAGTTTCGTTGATATTTCTTTTAAGTATTACCCCTTGGGATACATTATCCACAGTTTTACCATACCATCCTCTGTTGGGATGTTCATAAACATAACTTGAATTACCGTATACCACAACATCAATGATGTGATTGTACTGCTCGTCAAAATGGTAGTAATCATCTGTAAGAATTATTTCATCACCTGCATTCCCAAACCGTGGCCCTCTTTGATCAACATGTGCTGATGAATCAATGATCTCCATTTGTTTTACATCAATATGCGAATCAACCATATACTCAAAGTCTGGCATAAATCTCATCTCTTCATAAAATGCTGTAGCATTTCGTGTAATGTATAAACTTTGACCTCCATATAGAATGGTTCCTTCAGGAAACAAAATTGTTCCCTCATAGCCTTTATAATCACTGTCCTGGTCTGTAATCTGCCAGCCACTAATATCAACAGAATCTGTAGTTGGATTATGTATGCATAAATATTCTTCCGGCTCATACTGGAGATACGTATCATAATAAACTTCAGTGATTAAAATCGAACGCTCAGTAATATTTGGTGGAGTAGGATTACTGACATTGTGAGACACATTCCAATCACGGTAAAAGACCTGTTCATAATATTCTGCTGCATTTTGGTTTTCTATAATCACCCCCGCCTCCCTGTTGTTAAACACAGAATTATAATCCCAGCTAATACTGGAAACCAATACTTTGCTACTATCAACAATCACACCTTTATTATGCACTTTTGTCAATCCATCAAGGTAAGCGAGCCTTGCTTCAAGATGTCCCTCCAATTTTCCATTTTCTTTCATTTTTGTTGCGAGCTTATTAATGTATAGAACGGTATTATAGTTATCATCCAGATTATCCTTATCAAAATCAGTATATCTACTGTCCATTAATATTTTTACATCACACCCCCTTCTTGCTGCATCAATCGCTGCATTCAGATACAGATTATCACAAACATTACTATAATAATTCCAGTTTATTTTGCAGGAAAGTTGCTCTATGTAAACAGATGTTTTCGCAGAGTTTATCATGCCTATAACCGAAGAAGTTTCAAGTAATGATGTGTCAGGTGAAAGAACAGGTGAAACATTAAACAAACCATTTATTGTTATTCCTGAAAACACCGGTTCATAATTTCCTGTATAAATTGTTTTATCAAATTCAAACCACTCAGGTGGATTCCCATATTTTGTATGCTCTGGTGTGAATGGAAAACTATCCTTCATTTCTGGGTTCCAGTCATCAAAAAAAACGTCTGAAAAATATTTTGCTGTTTCATTATTCCTTATAATAACACCCCATCCCCTGTTGCCATAAGTGTTGTCTGCTGGTATGCCCGCCTGCTTCAGGTTTTCAGATGATATTATCACACTACTGTTATCAACTACTATAAACTTGCTGTGAATATATCTATACCTATCATGAATATTCTGTTTATCATCCTTTATCATGAACCTTACCTCGGTTTCATTCTCATAAAGTATTTTTGCAATATATTTTTCAGCATACGCCTCTCTATATGGATAAGAATTGTTTTCATAATGCGTTTTGTTAACGTTTGTCATGTTCCAGAATGCAGGCAGTCCTTCAAGGAACACCTTAACTGTAATGTTTCTTTTTGATGCATTAATCAAGGATTCTGCAAGATGGATGCTCGTGAACTGGTAAACACTGATGGATATCGATTCTCTTGCGCTGTCTATCTCATTAATAATTGCTTCATAGCTTGAGTCTGGTGAGACAAAACATGTAACATTTCCACTAAACATAAACGTTTCATAAGAAAACTCTGATTGGCCGATTTTATACATCCTTAATGAATCCCAGTCAGATGATGTGTTGGTATCAAGATACAATCCTGTTTCTTCATCAGTATTTCTTCTAAGAACAGTTCCCTCACCAACACCATTTGCAGGGTTGGAATCCCAACCAATACCATCGTAATCTGAATCCCCATAAACAACAACATCAACAACATTATTCTGATTGTCTTTCAGGATAACTTCATCACTGGTGTTGGCGAGCCTTAAATTACCCTCTCTATTCATTAGGGGCACATCATCTATGTTCTCATAATACGCAAAATCTGGTTTGAAATGCATCTCCTCATAAAAAGCGGTAGCATTCCTTGTTATGTAAAAACTGCTGTTTGATGTTAAAATCGTTCCTTCAGGAAAAACAGCGCTGCCCTCCAAATCCGTGATGCTCCAGTTTCCAATATCAACCGCCTCAGATGTAGGATTATAGATTCTCACATACTCCTCAGGCTCATCTTTAAGATGAGTATCATAGTAGACCTCAACAATAAGAACAGAATTTAAATCTGATGACATCTTTTTTTCATGCATCTCACAATTCACATTGGGCATCATTGAAAATAACAAAATGCCAAGGACAAACAACATGATTATTTTTCCCCTCATCAAAAACAGGATTTGATTTCAGGCTTATTAACATTTCACTTTGAAAAAAAGTGGACCCGTCGGGATATCCGGTTTTGCGATAACATATTGCTGCAAATTCCGCAGGAATTTGCAGATTCATAGGAAAACTTCGTTTTCCTATTCTCACAAGATTGCTTGGGCAATTTTGTGATTCGCAGGAAACCTTGTTTTCCTGCTCTCTCGCATTTTGCTTCGCAATGCTACGGAAAAATGCAAAGCATTTTTCCTAGCATCTTAGGAAAAGTCTACTGGCTTTTCCGTAAGAAATACTCGAACCCGAGGCCTCATGCTGTTCTGATATGCGAAAAAGAATGGCAAATTGCAAAGCAATTTGCCTATGTCTGCTGAAAGCAGGCACTCTCTTTTCTTTTTCGCCAGCGTTCTACAAATTTGCAGAGCAAATTTGTAGAGAATAGGAGTGAAACTCCTATGAATTTTCTTTTCTCTTTAGAGAAAAGAAAAAGGCTGTTGCAAAGCATGCGATCTTCCACTGATCTACGGGCCCACAACAGAAAAATCTTTGATTTTTCTGTTAATTGATGATTGTTTTGATTGAATAAATAGATTGCGGGAATAATGTCAAAGCAGCCTGACATCAAAAAATAAAATAAATTATGGAGATCGTCTGACGTTTAACAATTAGTGATTACCCACCAATATTTTGCACACAAATTTTTTGTTGTTTTTATAGGAGGTGATCCATCCGCAGGTTCCCCTACGGATACCTTGTTACGACTTAACCCTCCTTGCTGAATTCGAGTTCGAGCAAAGCAAAAACTTCACCCTCACTCAAACCCAACTCGGGTGGTTTGACGGGCGGTGTGTGCAAGGAGCAGGGGCATATTCACCGCCTGATGTTGACAGGCGATTACTACGGATTCCAGCTTCATGAGGGCGAGTTGCAGCCCTCAATCCGAACTATGACTGGGTTTCGGGATTAACTTCCTCTTTCGAGGTTGTAGCCCATTGTCCCAGCCTTTGTAGCGCGCGTGTAGCCCGGGAGATTCGGGGCGTACTGACCTACCGTAGCCCCCTCCTTCCTCTGACTTAGCGCCAGCGGTCCCTCTAGCGTCCTTGACTTTCGGAAAAGCCATTAGTAACTAAAGGTAGGGGTCTCGTTCGTTATCTGACTTAACAGAATGCCTTACGGTACGAACTGACGACGGCCATGCACCACCTCTCGGAAAATTAGGCAAAGTCATTAGCCTGGCCTTCATATAACCGTCGCCCCCGGTGAGATTTCCGGCGTTGAATCCAATTAAACCGCACGCTCCACCCGTTGCGGTGCTCCCCCGCCAATTCCTTTAAGTTTCAGTCTTGCGACCGTACTCCCCAGGTAGTAGGCTTAACAATTTCTCTCCGGCACTGGATGTCCTCATAGGACCCCCAACACCAAGCCTACAGCGTTTACACCCTGGACTACCGGGGTATCTAATCCCGTTTGCGCCCCAGGGCTTCGTCCCTTACTGTCGGATCCGTTCTAGTCAGACGCCTTAGCGTTGCGGAAGCAACGATAAATGAGGAAGATTTGCTTCCGAAATTTCGCCACTGATAGTCCCTCCAGGATTACAGGATTTTACCCCTACCCCAGAAGTACTTCTGACCTCTTCCGGTCCCAAGTCTAGCAGTCTACCCGGAATTCGAATTGTTAAGCAATTCGATTTACCCAGGAATTTACTAGACCAGCTACGGACATTTTAAACCCAATAATAACGATCACCACTTGGGCTGCGGGTATTACCGCGGCGGCTGGCACCCGTCTTACCCAGCCCTTACTCCCCCTGTTTTTTAGACAGGAGAACAGCCTATGCAAAGCATAGGCACTTAGGATTCCCTCGTCGTGCTTGCGCACATTGCGAAGTTTTCGCGCCTGCTGCGCCCCGTAGGGCCTGGACTCATGTCTCAGAGTCCATCTCCGGGCAACCACTCTCATGGCCCGTACCCGTTGTAGGCTAACAAGTGCGTTACACTTGCTACAACCTGATAGGCCGCAGACTCATCCTTCGGCGTCGGAACTTTCAGTCTAGAAGCATTCCAGCATCCTAGGCCTATGGGGTATTATTCTCAGTTTCCCAAGATTATCCCCCACCGAAGGGTAGATTGTCCACGTGTTACTGAGCGGTGCGCCAAGATTGCTCTTTGACTCGCATGGCTTAAGCGTATCCTAATAGCGGTGACCTCTGGCAGGATCAACCAGAGTTTGAAACTCCACAGGAGTTTTCACGTTCTTTCATTGGCAGGTATTTTTCACTTGTTAAACGTCAGATTCAAGAGCCCTGGCATATTATGCCAGCCTTCTTAGATCTCCATTTAAATGCAACCTTTATAGTCTTTGACGTATATATTGTTTTCGTCTTTTGT
>Ga0210044_10006507_pt1 | contig 15342 bp, 7 predicted proteins | sample CryGey13umfilter_2_FD_183959 | JGI IMG/M metagenome (GOLD analysis project Ga0210044, IMG submission 183959) | Groundwater microbial communities from aquifer in Utah, USA - Crystal Geyser 4/9/14 3 um filter (SPAdes) (version 2) | ecosystem: Environmental > Aquatic > Deep subsurface > Groundwater...
TTGGCTAATTTCTTCTTTGCTCGTTTTAATTCCTTTTTGAGTTTTTGTAGTTCATTTTCCAAATCTTCACGGCTTTTTTGTTTTCTGCCTACTTTACTTCTATTCTGAGAGTCTTTGGAAAGCTTTCTCTCCCACTTGATCACCATCGAATAGTAGATGCCTTCTTGCCTGAGATAGCTGCCTATTTGACCATTGCCAGATGAACGTAGGGCTGATACCTCTTCTACAACTTTCCTTTTGTAGCCCTCGGTGTATCGACGACGTTTTGGACGATCAGTGACCTCCGGATTTGGGCGATCATCAGACACTCCAGTCGCCCTACGGGCTCCTTCCGTGTCTGATGATGAAATACCGGTATGCATTTTCTCTACTAACGTATTTTCCATTTTATTACTCCTTCTTGCCCTCTAATCCTTCTCTAATTTATCTTATCTTTTTTGTCTCACTAATATAGGCAGAGAGGGTAATCGCACTATTGTAGAATTGAAATGATTTAGAAAACCTAAGCAAGATAAAAGACGAAGTTGTCTTAATCGCACTATTGTAGAATTGAAATATAGAAACCGGGAAAAAAGAGGTTGAAGCTCTACCTCTACTTTAATCTTCTCTCACTATTTTGCAATTGCGCTATTATAAAAATATTTTAAATATTACTTGACAATTATTAAAATATTTTCTAAATTCAAGTTGGAAATGTTATTTCTTATTGGTCTCAACTAATTAATATTACAAACCAAACTATAGGTTAGACGTGAGAGTTTTAAATAAGCTAATTATTTTTCTTTGTAAAGCATATCTTCCATGTTTTATTTCAATTCTAATCTTTTCAAGTACAAGTACCAATGCCCAATTAGCAAAACTGCCTATAAATAATTCAAAAGATTATTTGTGTTATTATGGGAATTGGGATCAGGAAAAATTATTCAGAGCAAAAGATTTTGATCTGGTTATTCTTGAGCCATCAAATATTACTGCGGCACAAATTTCAGAATTAAAAAAAGGACACGATGGAATTAAAGGTACGGACGATGATGTAATAGTTATCGGCTACGTTTCAATTGGCGAGGATCATATAGGGAATAGAACAGGCGATGGTAGAGGTCCTTGCTATTATGACTATTCGATTTCACAGATTGTTTATACAAATAAGGGTTACGCTTCATGGTATCTTGATGACGCAGATCATAATAACCTTCCCGATGAGAATTCTAGTTGGGGCAGTTACTATGTAAATGCAGGCGATTCATTATGGAGAGATTTTTTAAAAAACAATCCAACTGGAACTGATAATACATTAGTGATAAAAGGATGTGATGGATTATTCCTTGATACAATTGATAGCGCATCACCTTGGTCACCTTGGCCATATAGATGGATGGTTGTGCAAATGTCTGACTTGGTCGGGTGGTTAAGGCAAACATATCCTGATAAATATTTGATTGCAAATCGTGGTCTATTCTATTTTGATTCCAGTTTGACAACAGCTTATGAGCACAGCATCAGACCTTATATTGATGCCGATATGTTCGAGTCATATTATAAAGAGTATGACAGGCAAGGATGGGCACAAAAAGTAAATAATGAAGCAAATAAACCAGATGGTTTTAAAGTGATTGCTTTAGATTATATTGATCCAGCCCAAGCCAGCCAAATTAATCAGCAGATTTCTGAAGTGTTTTCATATAATTGGGGAGATTATATTACAAAGATTTCTTTAGATGTTATTCGCTATGATGTTTTCCATAAACACACAATAGATCAGAATCCTCCAACCTGGAATACCGCTATCGGGATTACATCAGCACAGGCAAGTAATAATTCTGTTACTCTAAAATGGAAAGAATTAACAGATCAATCTTTGCCATTAAAGTTTAATGTTTATTATTCCGCTCAAACACCATTTGATATTAATTCTGCAACAAAAATGAGTAATGTGAATGCGACCTTAAATCCTTTAGACGGCAGTTATTCTTTTACTGTAACAGGTTTAACCAATTTCATAAAATATTACTTTGTAGTCCGTGCTGAGGATGCAGTTGGCAATGAAGATAAAAATTTACAAATATTATCTTCTACACCTCCAAATGGCACTTCTAATTTAATGCATATCGATGGGTTATTTGATGATTGGCTAAATATACCTAAGCTGGATCAAGCTCCTAATCCAATAGAGAACACAGGTGATGTTACCGAAATTAATGCAGATTTTAAGGATATCTGGGCTACAAATGATTCCTCTTATCTATATCTGAGCTATGATTTACTAGGCATATTTTCGTCTTCTTATTTTTATCATATATTTATTGATAGTGATAATAATCCCTTAACAGGTTACAGATATCAAGATTCATCTTCCATTGGTGCTGAATTGATGATTGAAAACGATTCTTTTTGGCAATATACTGGTTCTGGCGGTTCTGATTGGAGCTGGTCACCTTTATCTGGGATGGTTAAATCTAATAGTAGTAGCAGAACTGAGTTAAGTATACCATTAAATTATCTGACTCAAATCCCATCTTCAAACAAATTGGGACTTATGATCCAGGACAATTTATCCACACAGCCCTATTCTTTAGTTGATATAGCTCCGGATGATTTTGCTAATCAATTTTTTGAATATCAGATTCAAATTTTAAGTGATATTGCCTGGCAGGATCACAATAACTTTCAGCGGTCCTTTTCGTTAAGTCAAAATTATCCAAATCCTTTTAATCCAAGTACAACAATTCAATTCAATCTACCCAAAAGTTCATTCGTTAAACTGAAGATTTATAATCTCTTGGGAGAAGAATTAATTTCATTAATGAATCAACAATTAACAGCTGGTGAACACAAATTAATATTTAATGGTGATAATTTTCCAAGTGGAATTTATCTGTATTCTCTTATTACCGAAGGTTTAACAGTTACGAAAAAAATGACCTTAATTAAATAATATTTATCAATAAAAGGAGTAGAATAGACTATGAAAAAATTTCTATCTGTTTGTCTGATTGTGGTTACAGTTTTAGCTCTTTCCACAAATATGAAAGCTCAAATAAAAATTGACGGAGTATTTTTTGATTGGACAACGTCAATGCAACTAGATGTTCCACCTAATAATGTGGAGCTTACATTTGCAGAGGGAGATCCAGACGCACCTGATCCAAATAACCCGACATACTTTGCTGATTTGGATATTGAAGATGTATACGCAACAGATGATGCTGATTTTGTTTACTTTAGAGTAAAAATGAATTCTATTGCAAATGTATTGAATATCCCAAATGACACGTCTTATCATGGTGGTGCAGCAATAGCATTTTATATATCAGTTGATCCTGGACCCAATGATACAACAGGTTTAACTTGGGGATGGTGGGGATCTGGTTATGATTTTCTTGTACAAGTTTATCCAGGAGATAGCGTTGCTGTAGCTAATACATTATATGATCAATTTATTTATGAACAAACACAATTAGGTAATGGTTGGGATTTTATACCGGCTGATACTTTAATCGGTGTTAAGGTAGCGTGGAATGCTGATAATAATGATGTTGAATTTGCAGTGCCTAAATTGAAACTATTTAATCCACACTTTCTACCTAATTTTACCATCCCTCAAAACATTGCAGTAATGGTTTATGCTGGAGAGAATAACTCTCCCTGGAGAGCTGATTATGCATCTAATAATGGCGTTGCCGGTTATTTAGTACCGATGAAGAATCCAGGTTCAATTAGTATTGATGGACTATTCTTTGATTGGGAAAGTAATATGCAATTAGATGTAGCTCCAAATTCCCCAGAACTTACATTCGCAGAGGGAGATCCAGACACACCTGATCCAAATAATCCAAGTTATTTTGCGGATTTAGATGTCGAAGATGTTTATGCAACATCCGATGATGCCTTTGTTTATCTAAGAATTAAAATGAATTCTATTGGCAACGTATTAAACATAGCTAATGATACATCCTATCATGGTGGAGCCGCAATTGCTGCATATATTTCAGTTGATCCTGGTGCTAATGATACAACAGGTTTAACTTGGGGATGGTGGGGATCTGGCTATGATTATTTTGTACAAGTTTATCCTTCTGATAGTGCAATGCAGGCAAATACAGGCTATCCACAAGCATTATGGGAGCACAAACAAGCAGGGAATGGTTGGGATTTTGATTTGGTGGATTCATTAAGAGGTGCCTGGGTAGCATGGAATGTTGATAATAATGATGTTGAAGTTGCCGTTCCCAAAGTATTGTTATTTAATCCTAAATATATATCTAATTTTCAAGAACCCGACAGTATCGCAGTTATGATTTATGCAGGTGAAAACAATAGCCCCTGGAGAGCAGATTATGCTTCAAATCCTGGTGTTGCTGGTTATGGAATAAAGATGGCTATTACTGATATAAAAGATCAGATAAACAATGCTATTCCTAAAGATTATGTTCTCTCACAGAATTATCCAAATCCATTTAACCCTTCAACAGTTATAAGCTATGCATTGCCAAAATCAGGATTTGTTTCATTAAAAATATATAATCTTTTAGGAAAAGAAATCGCTGTTCTGGTTAAAGGTGAGATGTCTGCAGGAAATCATTCTGCAACATTTGATGCTTCGGGTTTGGCTTCAGGTTTTTATCTATATACACTTAAAGCAGGAGGAGTTAGTGAAACACGCAAAATGATGCTCCTCAAATAAGTCTTGAGTTCAAATATATCTAATTTAAATTCTTTCTGATGGAGAGTTGTAAAATCTTTCCATCAGAATAATTAGAAACTCATTTATTATAGGAAACAACGTGTTAAGAACAAAAATATTTTTAATACTATTATTCTCAGCTACAATCATTTGTAATGCTCAAACAACAGGCAAAATCTCAGGTACAGTCTTAGACTCAAATGGTGATCCTGTTATTGGTGCAAATGTAATTATTGAAAATACAACAATGGGAGCCGCCGCTGATGTAGAAGGTTATTTTTATATCATTAATATACCTTCGGGCACATATAAATTAAAAGCCAGTGTTATTGGATATACCTCACAGGTAATAGAAAATGTGCAGGTTATTTCCGGTCTTACTACAAAACTTGATTTTGTTTTGCAGACTTCTACAGTTCAAATGCAGGAGGTCGTTGTTCAGCATACCCGCCCACCAGTACAAAAAGATTTAACTTACAAGATTCAAGGTATCAGTGCCGGTGATCTTGAAAAATTGCCAATTAAGGGATCCATTAAGGATTTGATTACCAAACAGGCAGGTGTCACTGCTAATATTTCAACCACTCCAATTTCTTCTCAACCGGTATTTGGTCAGTTTGCGACCATTCCAAGTGATGGACTTCATTTCAGAGGCGGACGTACTAATGAAACTTTATATCTATTTGATGGTATTAATGTTACCGACGGTTTGTGGGGTGGTTATAATTTGGATGTTATTGGTGAATATACTCTTCAATCATTAAGCACACTTACCGGAACATTTGGCCCTCAATTCGGTGAAGCAATGTCCGCTGTAATGTTAATGAACCCTCTTGATAATGTTGTTCAGGAATATAGTTTAAAAGCCACGGCTTATACAGACAGGTTAGGTGAAAAATCTGGGACACAACATACCTGGAATTATGAGTTTGCAGCATCAGGTTCTGTTCCATATTTGAAAAACCTTTCGTTTGTTGGTTCAGCCCGAGTGTATTCTTCTGATGGTTATATCAATGGTTATATTTATCCCGATTACATAGACACAAGAGGTATTGATAAATCAGGTAATCCAACAATTGTTCCAATGCAATTTCGTGATACGGAATTATATTTTGGAAAATTAATCTGGCAGGTATTTGATAAACTGAAATTAAGAGGTGGATATCTAAATTCTAAGGTAACCCAGGGTGTATACAATCACTACTTTAAATATAATCCTTATGGAACGCCGCACGTACATTATAATGATGAATTAATTTACGCAAAATTAACTCACGTGCTATCTCAAAACACTTATTATGATATTCATTTAGCACAATATACAAGAGACTTTAAATCACACACATATGATAATAGGGCTTATTATGATATTGTTCCTCCTGTAGGCACAGGAGAGTTTTCTATCTCTGGAACCGATTTTGTTTATTTTAACAGCAGATTTCAGCGACTAGAATTAAGTGGAACTTTTTCTTCTCAAATATCAAAACAACAATTTATACAAACCGGTGGTACTTTTGAGCGATTGCGTACTCAACTTCAAAGACTAAATCCATATGGATGGCAATATTTGGAAGATTATGATTATAAACCATTTAAGATTACAGGTTTTGTAAACGATAAAATGGAATTCTCTGATATAGGAATGGTTGTTAACATTGGGTTAAGATACGATTATTTTAATCCTAACAGGGAATTTGTCACTAATATCGAAAACCCACAGGGTGCAATAAGTAAAATAAAACCAAGCCAATATTTTAGTCCACGCTTAGGAATTAGTTATCCCATTTCAGATGTGGCTGCTTTCCGTTTTGGATACGGTCATTACTATCAATACCCTTACATCTATATGGCTGATCAAGGTATGAACAGACAGTATGAACTTTATCCCTATCCAAATGTAAGTTCAGTTCAGGGTGCAATTGCCAAGGGGGATATCCAGGAAGAAAAAACAATCAATTATGAGGTAGGTATTCAGGTTAAAGTAACGGAAGATATTTCTGCTGACGTTACAGGATTTTATAGAAAAATGTCGAATCTTGTCGGAATCTCAATTATTACTGGATACATTACTTCAGGCGATGTAGTTAAAGAACAAAGATTTCCAATTTTTGATAATCTAAATTATGCCAATGTTAAAGGTGTTGAGATTTCAATTTCTAAAAGAATGACCAATTATTTCCAGGGGTTTTTAAATTATACTTACTCACAGGCTTTAGTAACGAGCTCTTTATTATTCTCTTTACCTCAAGATTTATCAAGAACTTTTCCCGCAGATTGGGATCAAACTCATACAGTTGCTTTTGGTGCAATATTTCAGTTCCCCGGTAAATGGGGTTTCTCATTACTCGGTGGTCTGCAAAGTGGATTACCTTATACATTTAGTCAATTTCAGCCCAATGCTGAGCGTGCGCCTATGATTACCTCTCTTGATGTAATAGGGCATAAGGAATTTGATATTGGTCCTTTAACTGCTAGATTTTTTATTCAGGTTTTAAATATCCTGAACAGAAGAAATGTTTGGTGGGTTTATGCTGATTCAGGTCAACCGGGTATTGATACCAGCCCTGCAACTTCAGATGATTATACAAATAATCCATCTATGTGGGGTTCTGGAAGAAGAATCCAATTAGGTGTTTCGTTTAATTATTAAAAGGTCATTGTATTGGAGACAATTAATGGAAAAAAATAAAACTTTACTATGGCTACTTTTTCTTGCATCATTTCTTTTATTTGAAGCAGGATTGTATGCACAAGGAGTAAATTATGCTGGTACATCAGCAAGCAATTTTCTTAAGATTGGATTAGGAGCTAAATCCGTTGCTTTAGCCGAGTCGGATCTTACATCTGCCGAAGATGCATCCAGTCTTTATCTCAATCCCGGAGTTTTAAGTAGGTTAGAAAAATCCAGTGCTACTTTTTCATATGTGCAATGGCTTGTCCAAAGCAATCTTTCATATCTTGCCGTTACTTTGCCTACCGAATATGGTAGTGTCGGATTAGATATAGCATATTTCGGTTCGGGTGATATTAAGGAAACTACCTTATTAAGACAGGAAGGAACAGGTAGGGTAATAACAGCTAGTGATTTGTCAATTGGCTTTGCTTATGCAAAAAATTTAACGGATCGATTTTCAGTAGGATTAAAAGTTAGATATCTATCCGAAAATCTTGCATCTGTCTCTGCCAGCACATTCGCTTTTGATATAGGCAGTGTATTCGAAACCTCTTTTCTTAATAATCTTAAAATTGGTATTACCCTTTCTAATTTTGGCGGTTCAATGCAATTTGAAGGAAATGATCTAATAGTAACTCAAGTTGTTCCAGGTAGCAGTACAAACAAGCAAATACCAGCCACACTTCAAACTAATTCCTGGAATCTCCCTCTACTTTTTCGGATAGGTGTTTCAACCACCGCATTCGATTTTGATAATTATAATCTTTCACTGCATTACATGGTAGTTGATTCAAGAGACTATGATGTCAGGCATAACATCGGTGCTTCGTTCAAAATATTTGATGTGGTTACTTTAAGAGGCGGGTATAGACTTAATTATGATGAATCAACATTCTCTGCTGGTATCGGATTTAAAGCTAAAACAGATTTTATGGGCGATGTGATGATTGATTATGCTTATACAGACTTTGGCAGATTAAATGGTATTAATCAATTTACTCTTAGTCTGAATTTTTAATGCATTATTTGAATTAATGAATAAAGTTAAAAACGGAATTTAAAATGAAATTGCATAAATATTTTATTTTTTTATTTGTACTTACTAACATCATTTTAATTTTTATTACAGGATGTACAAAAGATAGAGAACCAACAGCACCTAATGAAATACAGAGACCAAAATCTTTATTTATTACTCCTTCAGCAGGTAAATTGGCGGTTTCTAAAAACGAAAAGATAAAAATGATCTTTGATGAGCAAATGGACTTGTCAACATTTCCTGGTCATTTTACTCTTAAGGATCTGCAAGGTAATAATATTGACGGCAGCTTTTCTAAAGATGACTCTACTGTCATATTCTCTCCATTTTCTGCACTTAGTAAATCCAGTTTTTATTTTGCTGAATTAAGAGGAAGAGTAAGAGATGTAAATAGAAATTCAATTGAATTAAATAACGAAGCAATTCTTAACGATACAACATTATTACTGAGCACCTGGCTTTATACAGAAGGAGATTATTCCAATGGTGGATTTTATAATGTATATGTCAGAGATAAAAAAGACGGACAGATAATATTTCTTAGTAATCTTGACAGTGTGTTAAATCCGATAACATCGCTTAGTACCCCGGAAGGGTTAATAATTTCAGACGACGGTAATTATTTAATTATATCAAACACAAATAAGAATGAAGTAATAATTGCTTCTGCTCAAAATGGATCAATTATTAAAAATATACCCGTTGCAATCAATCCAACATCATGTGTAACACATGGCAATTATACTTTTGTTATTAATGTAAACGGGAAAGCAATTTCAAAAATAAATCTTACAACTCAAACATTAGAGCAATCATTTACACTAAATTTTTTTCCCGGAAAGTTAGCACTATCACCGGACGGAAATATACTTTATACTTACGATCAGGTTACGCGTGATTTGGTACTTATCAATACTTTAGATGGAAGCATTATAAAAAGAGTAAGAAATGTTATCACAACAATAGTCTTAGGTGAAATTCGTGTTGATCCCAGTTCTGGAAATGTTTATTTGTGTGATTCAAAAGGAAGAAAAGTTAAGATAACAGATCCTCAGGGAAATAGTATTCAGGATTATGTTACTTTCAGTGCGGGTATTGAGCCTATCGATATAATATTCTTTGGTGAAAATTCATATGTACTTGCGGGAAATTCCGTTTATAAGTATGATAAAACTTCCACATCATTGATAAACACTTTAACTTTTTCAACAGGTGTTAAATCTTTATGCATAATTCCATCAGGTGATATAATGTATGTTACTTTAGCCACCAAGGTTGCAATAGTAGATTTTAATACACTTAGGGTGTTGAAAGAAATTGATTTGATCAGTACCGGAATCAATACAATTATATCTAACTCAAAGAAATTTTAAATATTAAGCAGAGAAGTTTTATGAAATTTTCGTTATTTAAAAACCTTATACTTTTATCTTTAATATACGTTGCTGGTTTATTTGCTCAAACCGATCCTATGCTTTATCAACGTTGGAATATAATGGGTATTAACAGGGTGAGAACCCAATTTAATAATACAGGATTATTGTGTGATGGAAATGAACAAAATATTCCACTAGCAAGACCCCCGTCTTTTGAATATCCAAATGGCAGTGGACTAAGCTACGGTACAAGTGTAGGAGTAGTTATTGGTGCTCCAGGGAATCAAGATCCTGGTGCCGTTGGTGGAGATAATCCTAATCATCTTGAATATTTAGACGCAACAATTGATGAAGGTTCAGCAGCATTTTGGGATGAAGAACATTTTGCCCCATATCCTGAAGTTGTGGGTGGATCGAAAGCCGCAGTGAGTAATGATCCAACTACCTGGCCTCAAAGCTGGCCGCAATTTGTACCCGGTACAAATCAACCCTTAATTGTTGGTCCTGAAGGATGGCCTGGTATTGGGAAAAACGGTAGTATTATTGCTGACCAGGAAACTTATTCTGCTATGTATAGTTGGCGAGGTACTGATGTAGGAAATACAGACCGTAGATGGTTATTAACAAATATGGAGATGAGGGGATTTGCCTGGACAGGAGAATTATATCAGGACTTTATTGTTTGGATGTTTGTAATACGTAATGTTGGTACAGAACCTATTGTTGATATGAGAGCCGGTATTCACAGCGATTTTGGCTATCTTCCGATATTCATGCCTCCTAATCCCTGGGGAGATGATGATAGACATTATTATGATCCAGCATTGCAATTTGCTTATGGCAGCGATTATGATTTTTATGAACCCAATCCAACCGGCGGTACTTTGGGTGAGGGACAAATTGCCTGGTCTGGTACTGTTGCATTAAGAATGCCAGGTCCAACCAAAAAAGTTCAAACCTATGATGCTTTTCACTTTTGGATGGAAGCAACTACACCAAGAGGTAATGGCGCTAGCAAAGAATTATACTTTAGGTATAATTTGGAAAATCTGGGAGATCCACAGGACAGTAATAAAGATGGCATTGATGATGACTTTAATGAAAATGGTATCCCTGATGATCAAGAAGGTGGTCTTGGTTATTACTTAGGTATTGGTGCTGATGGATTACAAGTATTGGGCTCAGATCCATTTACATTAAACCCGGGTGAATCTGATACATTAATCTTTGCAACAGTTTTTGGAATGTCAAAAAATCAACTTTATAAAAATGTCAGAAATGCAATTGTACTTTATAATTCCGGATTCAAACCGGTTACAGCTCCCGAAGCTCCCAAAGTTGAGATTGTTGCTGGCGATGGGAAAAGTACTATTTATTGGAACTTGAACAGTGAGAAAGATCCTAAGTTTGAAGGCTATAAAATTTATCGATCAGCAGATAACGGACAAACTTGGGGCTCGCAAACATTTACTGATTTTGAAGGTGGTATTCATTATATACCATTAGTTCAGTCGGATAAGGTTGATGGAATAAAAGGTAATTATAGAACCTTGCCAGAATTTGCTTGGTATTATCTGGGTAGTGAAACAGGTCTTCCACCAATTAAAATTATTGATAATGATTCACTTTCATTTTTTAAGAGAGGGGATACTGTTAGAATTTTTGTTGATGATAATGTAATTAATGGATTAAATTATAGATATTATATTGCTTCATATGATACTGGCAATGGAATTACAGGCCCACTTGAAAATACACCTGCTTCTAATCCACAAATCGGAACAAATACAGTTCAAGTTGTTCCTCACGCACCAATATCATATGGGAATTTAAATGAAGTTAAAGTAGTACCCAATCCTTATGTAGTTGCTAATGGGTGGGAACAGGGCGATGAACGCCAAATTCAATTCACCCATTTGCCTTCGCAAGCAACGATAAGAATTATGAACACTTCCGGGGACTTAATTAGAACTATTTATCATGATCAGTCTAACTCAATAGCTCCAAGCATAGCTAAGTGGGATTTGAAGAATGAAAACCAGCAGTTAGTGGCACCTGGTTTATATTTTTACCATGTGGAATCATCAGAAGGAAATACTTCAGGGAAGTTCATTATCATATTATGATGATATATAAATCACTTTTAATATTATTCTTTATTAGTGCTGGTCTCTGCTATTCATTTGCACAGCAAGATGATGACTTAATACTTTTCAAAAATGATGAATATAAGATAAGTCTCGATAATGATTTTTTGTTGAAGATTTTAAGTTTGAAAGATGGAACCGCCGAAAGTCTCGCATATTCCAATATTTTCAACTTCGTTTTAGATGTGAATGAAAATCATATATCCAATTTCTCGGTCATTGATAAATCAGAGGAGAGAGAGAAAACACAATTCGGTAATTCCACTGTTATATATATAAAATCTGCTAACGAGAATAAAACACTATTGAATAACTTTAAGATAATTATTCCTGATAGTTTTGAAAATACTTTGATTTTTAAGTCTGACCTAAAGAATAATTCCAACCAAAGTCTACATATATCTAAGATGATTTTCTGTCAAATAAACTCAGATGCAAGAAATTTAGGTTCTCAAAAATCTTATGAATTTTGGAGTTTTCAGCCGCAGAGTACACCGGATAGAGCAGATTGGATTCAGCCGATCTCAGAAAATCATTATCAAAAAAATTTTCAAGGAATGAATGCTCCGGATTATGGTGGAGGAATTCCTGTTTTGGATATCTGGAATAAAAATCAGGGTATTGCAGTTTCATCTCTATCACTTCAACCGGAGTTTATTAATTTCCCGGTACAAGCATTATCAGATGTAATCCAATATGGAATAGAAGATTCAATAGGATTTGTTTTAAAACCTGATGAGGAAATTTCTATTTTCCCTTTTGCAATTATCTTACACAAAGGAGATTTTTTTAACGCATTACGTGTATATTCTGATCTAATACAATTAGAGGGCGTAAAGTTTAAGAAATCATCCCAAAATTCTCTTGAACCAGAATGGTGTGCCTGGGGTTATGAAAGAAATTTTAATAAGGATCAAATTTTTAAATCACTTGACGATGTTGTCAGTTTGGGATTAAAATGGGTTACAATTGATGATGGTTGGCAATCAGCAGATGGAGATTGGGGAATATCCAACTATAAATTTAAAAATGGTGAAACTGAATTTAAATCTGTGATTGATTCTATCCATTCTAAAGGCTTGAAAGTTCGTTTATGGTGGGTGCCGTTTACTGCAAGTGATTCTATTTATAGTGCTGCTAATTATCCAGACAGGTTAAATGAATTTGGAATGGTCATTCAATCTAATATCGCAAAACAACACTCCGATTGGTTTAGTTTAGATAAAAATAAGAATAGATATCAGGTGTCCTGGTGGAATTCTTATCAACTGTGTCCTGCATTAAAAGAGGTTCGTGATTATTTCAAAGCGTTTGTTGTTAAAGCAATTAAAGACTGGGGCGTAGATGGATTTAAGATTGATGGGCAAAATCTTAATTTAGCTCCGCCTTGTTATAATCCTGAACATCATCATAATTCACCTTACGATGCGTCAAGAGCCACCGCAATTTTCTTTAAAGAAATTTACGAAATAGCAAAGAGCATAAACCCAGATTTTCTAATTCAGATTTGTCCTTGTGGAACTAATTACTCTGTTTATAACCTGCCATATGTTGATCAAGTTGTAGCATCTGATCCCTTGAATTCCTGGCAGGTTAGAGTAAAAGGAAAAACATTTAAAGCTTTGTTTGGAAATAAAGTAACTTATAGTGGGGACCATGTTGAATTGACAAACAGGAAATGGAATGAGCACACTGGTAAATTTGATGTTTACAAAGATGAAGATTTTGTTTCAACAATTGGCATTGGCGGAGTACCTTCTACAAAATTTACAAATCCAAATCTTTTGCAATCAGATTCATCCTTAATGCTTACTGATAAAAAGAAAAAATATTGGGAAAAATGGTTAAACTTATATAATGACAATAAGCTAAGCGAAGGTAATTACATAAACTTATATGATATAGCCTTCGATAAACCGGAAACTCATTTAATAAAGAAAGGGGATGACCTTTACTATTCACTTTTCGATGATAAAAAATTTAATGGTTTATTTGAATTCAGGGGACTTGAACCAAATATCAATTATGATGTATATGATATTGTGGCGGATAATAAACTGGGGACAATAAATTGTAAAAAAAACTTTCTTAAATTAAAATTTAATTCTTCAACTATCTTAAAAGTAAGCCCAATAAAATGACAAAACTTTTTTACAAAATTTTAATTTCCTTTATACTCATTATTACTTTAACATGTTGGGCACAGGTTCAAGTATTATATCAACCATCAGATGAAATTTTTATTAATCCAGAAAGAGGGTTTTACACTCAGGTTACTACATACGATGCTCAATCATCACTTACTTTAAACACCCTAAATAGTATAAAAAGCCAGGGGAAGTCTCTAATTCTGAGAATGTATTATTTGAAGAGTTTTAGAAATACTCCATTAAATTCAGCCCTGTTAACAATGATTGGAAATGATTTTAATCTTTTAAGACAAGCCGGAATGAAAAGTATTGTTCGGTTTGCTTATAGTGATAATATCGGACAGCCGGATGCTCCATTAAATATCATATTAAATCACATTGACCAACTGAAACCACTTCTTAAGCAAAATTCAGATGTAATAATGGTAATGCAAGCAGGATTTATCGGAGCATGGGGTGAATGGCATTCATCAACTAATGGTCTAGATACTGTAACCAATCGTAGGACGATATTATTTAAGATACTTGATGCTTTGCCATCAAGTAGAATGGTTCAGGTAAGAACACTACATTTCAAACAGGAAATATTCGATAACTATAATCCCATTCCTGCTGATTCTGCTTTTCTTGGAACATATTATACAAGAACAGGACATCATAATGATTGTTTTCTTGCAAGCTGGGATGACTATGGAACTTATACAGATACAACAGTTGAAAAACAATATTTAAACGATGATTGCTTATTTGTTCCAATTGGTGGAGAAACTTGTAACCCGAGCCAGTTTAGCGGATGTGCTAATGCTATTTATCAAATGAAATATTTACGATGGACTTATCTTAATAGTGGATATCATCCAACGGTTTTAAATAGCTGGACAACTAATGGTTGTATGAATGATATTAAAAAATATTTGGGTTATAGATTTGAATTGATTGATGGTACTTTTACTGACTCTTTGAGACCTGGGGATGGTTTTAATTTCAGTCTTAAAATTATAAACAGGGGTAATGCTGCATTATTTAATCCAAGAGATGTTGAACTCATTTTAGTTAATCAGGACACTAATGAAAAATATTTTTGCAAGTTACCTATAGATCCTCGATTGTGGCAGCCTAATGATACAGTTAATTTGCAATACACGATTGGAGTTTTAAATAATAATCCTGCAGGACTATATAAATTATTCTTAAATCTACCCGACCCAGATCCGAAAATACATGAACGAGTTGATTATTCAATCAGACTTTCAAATTTAAATGTTTGGGATG
>Ga0210044_10006509_pt1 | contig 15334 bp, 15 predicted proteins | sample CryGey13umfilter_2_FD_183959 | JGI IMG/M metagenome (GOLD analysis project Ga0210044, IMG submission 183959) | Groundwater microbial communities from aquifer in Utah, USA - Crystal Geyser 4/9/14 3 um filter (SPAdes) (version 2) | ecosystem: Environmental > Aquatic > Deep subsurface >...
CGTTTGCTGGAAAAAACTGTGGATTAAAATAGTTTTGCGGACGTGGTGGAATTTGGTAGACACGCAAGCTTGAGGGGCTTGTGAGCGGTTTCGCTCGTGGAGGTTCAAGTCCTCTCGTCCGCACCAGATGATACTTTCCTGATTTTTGGGGGAAGTTGCCTCGCCGCTTCGCGGCTCGGCTCGGTGGCTTTGCGCAAGGCGCAAAGCCACATAATCCCACGGCGCAGAAAACGAAAAGGAAGCGGATTTGTCCAAAAGTTGATGGTTCGTTCCAACTTTTTGGACAAATGCCTTAATGTCCTCAAAATTGTCGCCTTGCGACAATTTTTTGGCTTTCTGTATATCTAAAATCCAACTCCGCAAGGGTTCAATCCAATTCTTTCCCATTCGTCCAAAATCTGATTTTGGGCTCGCAAGAGAAACTTTTTGCTTCAATAACTCCTCTTTCTTTTTCAAATAGTTTTCTTTGGGTATGTCGCCGTCAATATACGCCGAGACCAATTTATCCAGTTTCTCTTGCGTAGCCGCTCTTTTTGTTTCCAGATTTTGGACGAATGTTTGCGATGAGTGGACTTTTTCCTTTTTCCACTCTGCAACTTTTGCCAACATCTTTTTTGTCCACTCATCGCAAAGCGCAACACTTTGAAGCCGTGCCTTTAATTGCGAAACGAGCAAATCCTCGCGCAAATATCTTTGAGCGCAATTTCCCTTTTTCTTAGTGCAACGATAATAGCGATATGTTCCGCCGTTGCCGTGCGCGAATTGCGCCGTGATTGCCGAGCCACACTCCCCGCAAGTGAGCAGTCCGGTAAAAGGGAAATTGTGCCTTTGTTTAGATTTGCGAGGTTTCGCTTTTCTTTTCAATACTTCCTGCACGGCTTCAAAGATTGCGAGGGAAAGAATTGGCGGAAATGTGCCTTCGTGATATTCGCCGTGGTGCGCGACAAAACCGAGATACGCGCGATTGGTAAGCAAGTGATGAATACTACATTTCGCAAGTGGCGTTCGGTTTTTTGTCTCAACGCCAAGCTCCACCAAAAACTCCGACATACTTTTGAGCGTGTGCGTTCCTTTGGCGAATTCCTCAAACGCTCGCACGACAATTTTAGATTTTGCGGGGTGCGGTTCAATCTGCCGTGTTTTCGGATTGTTCACATAGCCAAAAGGCGCGAGTGTTAGCCACTCTCCACGGCGGAGTTTTTGGCGAATACCGCGCTTTACATTTTCAACAAGGTTGTCAGAAAAATATTTGCTCTGTCCGAACGCCACTTGCAACATGAATTTCCCTTGCGGAGTTGGCTCAAACCAAAATTGCGGAAAGCGCAAAGAAACGATTTTGTCGGTATCTACGAGATAGATAATGCGTCCGCCGTCCACGCTGTTGCGAGCGAGGCGATCCGGGTGCCATGCGAGTATTCCCACGCCCTCGCTCTTTTCTATCTCGTCAATCATTTCGGCAAATCGTTCTCGTCCGGGTTTTTTTGCGCTTTTCGCTTCTTGAAATTCGCGGATAATTTCAAGATTTTCTCTACGCGCATATTCTCGTAATTCAAAAAGTTGCGCCTCAATAGACATTATTTGATGGTCGTCATCTTCGGTTGATTTCCTAGCGTAGAGAAAATATTTTGGTTTGAGCATAATTTTATTAAAATTATTGATTTTAGATATTCCTTGTTCGCTTCCTTTTCGTTTTCTGCGCCGTGGGATTATGTGGCTTTGCGCCTTGCGCAAAGCCACCGAGCCGAGCCGCGAAGCGGCGAGGCAACTTCCCCCAAAAATCGGGAAAGTATCATCTGGTGCTCAATTCTAAACTTTGCTCGAACTTTTTTCGAACAGCAAACGGACTAATCGCGCGCCTCATCCGCTCCCTGCGGTCGCGGGCAAACCCAAAAATTTTCCTTACCTTTCTTCTTTTCTTCGGCGGGGGGTGTGGGGGGAGCCGACAAAAAATGGAAAGGAAATTTTTGGTTTTGCTTCGCCGCTTCAATAAATACAGTTTATCACAATATGCAAAGTTTAGGTATTGCAATCTAGCATATACGCTGATAGTATTATGCCAGACACAATACGAACAAGAGAATATGCGGATTTTGTCGGAAAACTGCGGAAAGCGCGGCTTGAAGCAGGTTTGAGGCAGATAGATGTCGCTAAAAAGTTGAAGCGTACACAATCGTATGTGTCCCGCGTTGAAGTCGGCGAGCAAAGATTGGATATTTTGGAGCTGAAAAAGTTCGCTAGTCTTTATAAAAAGGATACTGGATTTTATAACGTAAAATTAAAACAATATGAAAACACTTTTGGTTATTGGCATACTTCTTATACTAACGGGTGCAATGTCAGCTAGCACTACAGGCATTTCAGGAGTATGGATGGTTCAAGCTGGTTTAGTATTTCTGTTCGGTGCTTTGGCTATATTTGTAAAAGAAAAATCATGGGGAAAAGAGATTTTTCCACTTGCTGTTATTTCGATGATCGGCCTATTTATATGGGGGTTTTCTAACGGCATGTGGCATGCACATCCTCTTGGCGCAATCATAAGCATTGTCGGAGGAGGTTGGGTTATCTATCGTATTACAAGAGACAAGAAATATGAGGCGGACAACTCTCGCGAGCCACTAATCCAAAAGTTTTCTCAAAAACTACCACCAAACATAAGACAACACGTCAAATGGGTAAGTGTGCCGTTGGGCATTCTTCTTGCTCTGTGGTTATCCAAAAGTATTTTGATTGCCTTTGTCGTCGGCCTTGGGATTACTGCCTTTTTTGACCGAGAGTTTATAAAAACAAAAGGAATTAATCGCATAGCGACGCTTCTGTTGTTGTATTTAATTGGATTCTTTATTTTACTGGTCGTGGCATTCAAGGTTGATGTTGCGTATAACTGGGGCGACTTTAAATTTTTTACTCATGACTCGTATATTTTATTGAGAGGAGTAATGGAAGGATTGTAGAAGATACTAAAAAATAATTTTATGGGATTTTTATCTAAAATTTTTGGGACAGACCCCGAATCAATAAAAAAGCGAGTGTTTGAAGGGTTCGAGCAACATTTCGCTGGTGATTTTGAAATGACTAATGCGGCAAAAGCTGGTTGGTTGACGGCTGTGGGTGAAAATTTTGGGCAACGCAGTCAATATAATCAAGCAATAGAATATTTTAAAGATGCGATTAAACTGGATAGTAATTGTATTTCAGCTTATGTTTCTTTGGGTTTGGCTTATGTAGTAAAAGAAATGTTCAAAGAAGCAATTGATGTTTTGGAGAAAGCTGATGTTTTGGAGAAAAATATCAAAGAATCTAAGATATATACATCTTTCAAAGATCAGCCCTACCTTCTCCACATTCTTAATATGAATCTACACTTCCCTCTCGGCATAGCATACATGGAAGTAGGCGATAAAGAAAAAGCTATTTACCATTTTGAAAAATCACTAAAAGCGATAGAGGAACAAAAAAATCTGAAAGAAGCTGGTGGTATTAGTGAGCAAGATTGGGAACAAAACAAAAAAACCATGACCACGTCTGCTGAAACTGCTAAGAGGTTATTTAAGCAGTTGAAGCAAGGCTAAAGAAAAACAATGCCACTAACCCCGCAACCACAACACATAACAGTTCAACTATCTCGAGTCATAAAAGAGATGAGAGATTTTCTTTTGAATAACCCGACAGTTACTAACTCTTCTGATGTGGAAAAATACAAAAATCTCTATATCCAAATAAGTAAGTTGAGCGTACAAACTCTTACAGAGGGGTATGTCGGATGTGAACATAGTAATCCATATAAAACGCTTACTGAATTTTTAAATGCTGGCGAGACCAACAAGCAGGTTTTGAAGTATTACTCGGAGCCAATTTTTAAAAAATATATTTCTCTGTCGGACTCTATAAAAGTATCCGACGAAGTGTTCGTCAAGATTATTGATGACCCCCAATATGACATCCAATGGGGAGCTAGCGAGTTAGCATTGATAGGGATCATTTTCACGCTGGTAGTCGGATTGGTTCCTCTACTCAATATATTTCTTGATAATTTTTGGCTTTCGTCCATACTTGCTTTTGTGATAACCGTCTTGTTGATGGTTTTACTCACGAAAGTAAAGTTCATTAAACGCCGAGTTGTCTCATCCTTTAGGTGGTTTTTGAAATAGGACTTATCAACTCATTCTCGTCAAAAATCATCTATACTGTAGAGGAAAAAATAGTTAGCATTACCATCAAACGCGGAGAGAAAGCGCCTCGTCTCGCCGCAAGGACGGAGAAAAGAGCAAACAAAAATGTTAAAATAAGATTGCTCTTTTCATAGTTTGAAGCGGCGAAGCAAAACCAAAAATTTCCTTTCCATTTTTTGTCGGCTCCCCCCACACCCCCAGCCGAGGAAAATAAGAAAGGTAAGGAAAATTTTTGGTTTTTGCTCCCGCGACCGAAGGGAGCGGACGAGGCGCGCAGATTAGTCCTCGTTCGGATTGTTTTGGAAAAAAGTTCGGATTTTGTTCAGGAGACACAGCCCAGAAAGAAACCTGTGTCTAACTACTTTAGTTAAAATCAACATGAGCAAAAATCCGTTTGTAAATGCACTAGCGGCAATGGCGTATATCACTGTCGTCGCATCGGTGTTATATTACGGGTCGAAAGCGATTACTCCTGTAGACGGCGTTATAATCCCCATCTCCTTTCTGTCGTTGTTTGTCCTTCCCGCGGCTTTAATGGGATACTTTTTCCTGTACCAGCCCATGCAACTCTTCCTTGCAGACAGGCAAAAAGAAGCGACATGGCTTTTCTTAACGACGGTGGCAATCTTCGCTTGCATCACCGGAGCGATGGTCCTCATATTATTACATGATAGTATTACCATATGAACAATAACCAATCCGTTCCAATGGGTTTCTGGCCGCGGCATATATCATGGCTTACAGTCGTACTCGCGATTCTTACTATTGGCACCTTCCTCGCTATTTCTGGTCCTGGTGTGCGATACATAACACCAATGATGGAGATAGGAGGTGGGATAAGGGAATCCGCGGATAGTTCAGGTAAGGACTCGAGTATATATTATCCCTACCAATATCCAAACCCCGATGTCCCCGTGACCGACACGCGGGAGTTTTTGAAGATATATTACAACGCATCTATGCTCTCCCGCGACGTGCAGAGTCTCACGCGCCGCGTTGAGACGACGGTACGCGGATACGGTGGCCGTCTCGATCAAGAATCAAATTCTCCACTTTACGGCCTCGTGAGCTTCGTGGTGTCCCAGAGCAAATATAATGCATTCCGCGCCGAGCTCGAGAATCTCGTGGACAGCCGGTTCCTCACGGTCAACATTTCGTCCCAGAATCTTCTGTCGCAAAAGGTAAGCATCGAAGAGCAACAAAAGCAGGCTGACACCTCGCTTTCAGATTACAAGACTGTCCGCCAAAAAATCATCAATGCTCATGCGAGCGCAATACAGTCGCTCCAATCGAAGATAGATGCAGAAGGAACAACAGAGAGTGACAAAGCACTGCTTAGGCAACAGCTCGCGAGCGAGAACGCATCATATGCCGTGCAATTGAAAAATGTAGACGCAAATATAAAATATGCGCAGGACTGGCAGAAGGCCGTGCAGACGCAGGACCAGACATTGCTTGACAACGTCGCGACGGTGGCCGGCACGGTCTCTATCCGATGGATAAGTCTTTGGGACATGGCCCAGCTCTACCTGCCGGGTTATTGGATCCCGACCATCTTTGCCGCGCTCACACTCCTCTCATTTTTTCGAGATCGCCGTCGTTCAACTATCTCGGCCACTGATGCGGTTTAGTAACACATGACAAAAATGTCGCGAGGTGCGTGGATAGGCGTTTGCGCACTTGCACTTGTTTACATCTTCGGCTTCACAAACATATTCGCGACAGAATATCACTCCGCGACTACCGATACGTCGGAGCGTTTTATCCCACTACCGGAGCTGGATAAGGCCGACTACGATGCGCGGCTTCTCGCGCTCGCGCATGTAAGCACCACCACAGGAAGTCAAACTTCACGTGCAACTTCCGGAAGTCTGACTTCCACGACGACGCTCGCAACATCCACGCAGCGGATTTGGCCGGTAAAAACAGTGTATCCCAATGCGGACGCCATTCTGCCGTTCAGGCGCGTCGTCGCCTATTATGGGAACTTTTACTCGAAACAAATGGGTATCCTCGGTGAATATCCTACAGATCGAGTACTCTCTATGCTCTCGAGTACGACGGCCGAGTGGGCCGTTGCAGACCCGGCAACACCGGTAGTTCCGGCTATTCACTACATCGCGGTCGTTGCGCAGGCGAGCGCGGGCAAAGAAGGGAAGTACATCCTCCGGATGCCAGACGACCAAATCGAACATGCGCTCGATATGGCGAAACAAATTCACGGGCTCTTATTTCTCGATGTACAGGTGGGGATGAGCACACTCGAGCGCGAATTGCCTCTGCTCGAGAAGTATCTCCGGATGCCGCAGGTGCATCTCGCCATCGATCCGGAGTTATCGATGAAATATGGGAATCCGCCCGGTACTGTCATCGGCACTTTTGATGCGACTGACATAAACTATGCCGCAGAATATCTTGCGGGCCTCGTAGATACTTATTACCTACCACCAAAGATTCTTGTCGTGCATCGCTTCACACAAGCGATGGTGACCAATTATAAAAAGATACAGACACTGCCAGAGGTCGAGATTGTAATGGATATGGACGGCTTCGGGTCTAAAGAATTGAAGATGGGAACGTATACGCTGGTCATATACCCGGAGCCGGTGCAATTTACCGGCATCAAGCTTTTTTATAAAAACGACACCAAGCCGCCCTCTACCGGCATATTATCGCCGCAAGAGGTCTTAGATCTCACCCCCGCACCGATTTATATTCAATATCAGTAGTTGCACATAGACACGGTGTGGTATCATCTCCTGCATATGAACACAAATGAAAACAATAAATTCTTACCAGTGGCAGTCATAGTTGCCGGGCTTTTTATCGCGGGTGCGGTCGTTTGGAACGGACAGAATCCCGCCGCTCCATCAGATGGAACAGCTCAAGCGCCGAAGGTGAATGTTAAAGACGTTAAGATTGATGGCGACCCATTTATCGGGCGTGCAGATGCACCGATCACCATCATCTCGTGGAGCGACTTCCAATGCCCGTACTGCAAGAAATTTGAGTTCGAAACGTTGCCTGGAATCATTGAGAATTATGTAGACACTGGGAAGGTGAAGGTCGTATTTATGGACTTCACATTCCTTGGCAGTGATTCAATCGATGCAGCTCTGTATAACCGTTCTGTGTGGAAGCTCTATCCTGAACAGTACTTCGCGTGGAGAACCGCGATGTTTACCGCCCAAGATGATGAAGGTGACCAGGGCTTCGGGGATGCCGCGTCAATTGATAAGCTCAATACAGCCATTTCGGGCATCGATGCAGAAAAAGTTTCTGCTGATGTGAAGGCGAACACGAACGCGTATCAGAAAGAAGTAAATGCCGATAAAGCCGAAGCACAAAAAGTCGGCGTAAATTCAACACCCTCATCTATTATCGGTACGCAAGTTGTCGCTAGCGCGTATCCGTTCGAGTATTTCAAACCGTTGATTGATGAATTGTTGAAATAATTCATTCTCCGATCAGAATGAATATTGTTCTTATCGCTCTCTTCGCTTCGGTCGCCACCTTCATCGGCGGTTCGTTTGCGCTCCGATTCCGCGATAAGCTACACCTCATTCTCGGCTTCTCGGCCGGCGCGGTCGCGGGCGTCGCACTCTTCGATCTCTTGCCAGAAGCTATAAATCTCGGTACCGCCTACCATTCTGCCGCGACTATCGCGCTCTTCATCGCGCTCGGTTTCTTCGGTTACTTCATCCTCGACCGGCTTATTCTACTCCACATGAATGAAGGAGAAGGCGAGACACATACGCCGCAAGGCTCCTTTGCCGCTCTCACGCTCTCGGCGCACAGCTTTCTCGACGGTATCGCGATCGGCGTCGGCTTTCAGACCTCCGCCGCTGTCGGCATTGTCGTTACCGCCGCTGTGCTGGCACACGACTTCTCGGACGGCATCAATACGGTAAACCTCGTCCTACGTAATAGCGAAACCGCCAATTGGCGGGTGGCATTCAACTGGCTCCTTGTGGACGCCGCGGCGCCGGTATTCGGCGCCGCCTCCACATTATTGAGGCATATGGAGATGGAGATGTTATTCTTTTGTGTGGAACCAGGAATTCATTAGAAATTACCGGATCTTATCTTATATTTGATGGAGGACTTAATAGACAATTAATTGTTGATGGGTCTACACAATCTGGTGGGGGAGAACATCTTATTTATCCTTATGGACCTTCAACTGAATATGTAACTTTGTCAAGATTAGTAGCAAGAGATAATGGGAAACTTAAGTCAAGGGCAATAGCAGATGAGGATTGGAGTACAGTTTCTGTTGCAGGTTATGGAAATTATTTAAAAATATATAATTCAGAAGTTTATGGTTCATATGCTGCTGGTATTTATGGAGGTATGGGGGATTATCAAGAGGTAAAAAATAATATAGTGCATGATAATTGTGGGGTGGGAATACAATATAATCCTCATGATACTAATGCTGATTATAAAGGCAAGACCATTGCATCAAGTGATGAGATAACAATTTCAGGAAATCTTGTATATAATAATGGGCATTGCTGGACTGATGAGATTAGACCAGGAATTACAATTCCTGTCAAATATAAATACTCTTTATGATATTTATGTATATAATAATATAATATGGGGGAATAAGGCAGCAGGAATAGAAACTTCTAATTACAACAATATAAGAGCAAGGATTTATGGAAACACAATATTTAATAATACTGATTTTGGATTATTAATTAAAACTGAAGATATCATAATTAAAAATAACATTATTTACGGAAATGGCCCTTCTGGAAGTGCTGATTTTAGCATCTCTGCATATAACAACAGGATTAATTATTCAAGTATTGATTTTAAAAATAATCTTGTAGGAACTTTAAAAAATACACATAGTGATTTGTCACAATTTGCAATTGGGAATATTATAGTAACAAATCCTCAATTTATTTCAACAAATTCTGTATCTTCTGATTATCTAAAATTTTCTTCAACAAGTCCAGCAATAGACTCTGGGACATCAATTCCATTAGTAACAACAGATTTTTTCGGCACCCCAAGACCTCAAGGCACCGGCTACGACATCGGCGCGTATGAATATCCAGCGGGAGGCGGAGGCGACACCACGCCGCCGTCCGCGCCGACAGGAGTGATGGTAATATAATAACAGCTATGAAACTCTTTTCCCATTGGCTCGTCGCGGCTCTTGCGATCCTGATTGCGGCATACATCGTCCCGGGCGTTTCGGTCACGCTTGTCGGCGCGCTTATCGCCGCAGTCGTCCTCGGCGCGCTCAACCTTTTCATCCGCCCCATTCTCCTTATCCTCACGCTTCCGATCAATATCCTCACGCTCGGACTCTTCTCGCTTGTCATTAATGCGGTTCTCGTGCTTCTCGCATCATATTTCGTGCCGGGTTTCCTTGTCGACGGATTCTTGACTGCGCTTTTTTTCGCTCTCGCGCTCGTGGTTATTAATTGGGTATTCTATTCTTGGAATCGTTATTAAATTAAGCTTCTCGCTTGCCTCGAGCGAAGTTTATAAAGATCGACGAGAAAGAAATGGCGACAATGGTGAGCGAGATAGGAAGTATGTAATGTTCGCTATTCGGAATCAGCGAACCGAGGAAGTAACCGAGCGAGATCATCCCTGAGCTCCACAAAAGTCCACCGAGCGCGTTATAAGAAAAGAACGTCCGATAGCTCATGGTACCGATGCCAGCGAGAATTGGCGCAATTGTGCGCACGACAGGCACGAAGCGCGCTAGGACAATTGTGCGGCCGCTATACTGCGCGAAAAATTCTTGTGTGCGAGTCACGTATACTTGTTTAAAAAAACGTGAATCTTTTCGTTGGAAGAACGTATCACCCGCCTTTGTGCCGAACCAATATCCGACCGAGTCGCCGAGTATCGCCGCACACATGACGATGAGGATAAGCGGCACTACCGAGAGAAATCCGCTGGCAGAAAGAAGCCCGGCGACGAACAGGAGCGAGTCACCCGGAAAGAATATGCCGATAAGGAGCCCACTTTCGGAGAAGATAAGAAGAGCAATGCCGAGATAACCGCCAGCCTGCACTATGGCAATCGGGTCGAGATGTACGATTGCAATAAGAAAATTATCCATTCAGATGCAGTATACTAGAACAGATGGAATCAATACAAACGTTGTCCACGCCAGAGGAAGAGCTTGCGTATCTTCGCGAACGGATAGCGCGCAAGGAAGCGGAAATTGCTCTTCGGCAGGGACCAGAACAAGCCGGTTCACCAGAGCGAGTACGTATTATTTCAGAACAGATTCATGCACATCACGTTGCTCCTGTCGAGATTCTTGCGCCCGAGTATCGTATCAGCGAGGCGACGAAAAACAGCGAGGTGGAGGCGATACTCGCCGAACTCAATCTCGGAGGTAGCGAACAGGCGATCAAAAGTCTGCAACAGACAATGGGGGAGAAGGGAATCAAAAATGCACTCGCAGTGCTCGAGAAACTTCACAACCCGCACGTTACAGATGACTTCCATCGGTACCTTGTTCGCTATATCGCGACTGGGCTTCTCGCTCACGGTATTGATGAAAAGGCGCCACGCTTCCAAGCACTGAAGATGACGCTCTATGAAATAGCGCTTCCCGGGCCGAAGGCCGCCGAACCGAACGCGCGCGCGAAGACGCTTAAGGAGCTCATTTCCAGCATGGAACAATTCTATGCGGGTCTTCTCTCAGTCGAGGATGCGGCTAGCGGTGAGCCGCACTACTACGCGCTCGAACTCGCGGTGCCTGCGGACAGTCCCGAGCTCCAATTCTATGCGGCGGTGCCCAACAGTAAATGCAATCTATTCGAAAAACAGCTCATCGCTCTATTCCCAGATGCGCACTTGGTGCCGCAGCCGTACGACTACAATATATTCGCCAGCGGTGGAACCTCGATAGCTTCGACGGCACATTTTACCGAGCATCCTTCGTTGCCGCTCACCTATTACACCGACTTCGATTACGATCCAATTAATACGATCATTAATGCGTTCGCCAAAATAGAACACGCTGGCGAGGGCGCGGCATTGCAGATCATTGTTGAACCGCGAGGAGATCGCCATGTAAAGCACTATCGGAAAATTCTGCAGGCTCTGCGTAAAGGCGAAAAAAAATCAGCGGCCTTTTCGACGCCTGAAACCGCACTCGGGGAATTTGCTCGCGATATCGGACGTACGCTTTTCTCAAACAAGCCGAAGGATGTGGAGAAGGCGAAACAGGCCGAGACCCGTCAGATTGAGGAGAATAAATCGTATATAGAACAGGTGGAAAAGAAGATCTCGACACCCATTATTGGTGCGACAGTGCGCCTTATTGTTTCTTCAGGCAATGAACGCACTGCTGGACAAGTGTTAGGCGATCTTGAAGCATCATTTAATCAGTTTGCGAGTACGCAAGGGAACCGGCTGACATTCACCCGCCTACCGGCAGGGAAACAGGTGTCGAGGACGTTTGAAGATTTTTCCTTCCGTCTTCCAGACCCATCGGCTCTTCCCCTTTCGCTCCGCGAGTTGACGACTATGTATCACTTCCCGCCGTCGGGCATCGAATCCTCGCCGCACCTGAAGCAAACGCGCTTCACTCATGCACCCGCACCGCTCTCTCTCCCGCATCCGCCAGCTGGCGGAGTCGCGCTTCTCGGAATCAACTCCTATCGCGGGCTGGAGACGCGTGTGTATCTTGATCCCGAAGATCGCCTGCGGCATCTCTACATCATCGGCCAGACCGGTACCGGCAAGACCGGGCTCATGAAATCAATGATCATCCAAGATATTAAAAATGGCGATGGTTGTTGCTTCATCGACCCGCATGGTTCCGACATACTCGATATTCTCGCGGCGGTGCCACCAGAGCGCTATAAGGATGTTATTTACTTCGACCCAGCCGATCTCTCGCGGCCGTTCGCACTCAACTTTCTTGAATATGACCTGTCGCGTCCCGAGCAGAAGACCTTCATTGTCAACGAACTCTTGATGATCTTCCGCCGTCTCTATGGCGATGTGCCTGAGTCTATGGGACCAGCCTTCGAACAATACTTCCGTAATGCGACCCAGCTCGTAATGGAGGATCCAGCGAGCGGCTCAACCATTCTGGACATCGCACGCGTGCTCGCCAACAGCGAATTCCGCAGAGAGAAGCTTAGTAAGAGCATGAACCCGATCGTGAACCAATTTTGGCAGGAGATTGCAACCAAAGCTGGCGGCGAGGCCTCGCTCGAGAACATCGTACCCTACATCACCAACAAATTTGACGACTTCACCTCCAACGATTTCATCCGCCCGATTGTTGGGCAACAAGAATCATCATTTAAGTTCCGCGATGTGATGGATACGAAAAAGATTTTGCTCATCAATCTCTCTAAAGGCCGTCTCGGAGAAAAGAATGCGAACCTTCTCGGTCTTATTGTCGTTGGTAAGCTATTTATGGCGGCGCTCTCTCGCGCGGATACACGCCAATTTGCTGGCTCTACGCCTTATCCACCGTTCTATTTATATATTGATGAATTTCAGAATGTAACTACCGATTCTATACCTGGTATTCTCTCAGAAGCGAGAAAATATAAACTCTCTCTTACAGTTGCGCACCAATTTCTTAAGCAGATAGAAGAGAAGACGCGCAATGCGGTCTTCGGTAACGTTGGGAATATGGCCGTCTTCCGCGTCGGTGAAGAGGACGCGGAGTTTTTCGCGAAACAATTCGCACCTGTCTTCGAGACGCTCGATTTCGTCAATATCGAGAACCGTAACGCCTACGTGAAAATGCTCGCGGGCGGCATTCCACAGAAGCCGTTCGATATGAAAACGCCTGATCTGCCGCTTGGGAACCACGCACAGGTGGATGATCTTATCCATCTCTCCTCGCTCACCTATGGTCGCGATCGTGCTACTGTTGAAAATATGATTCGCGAGCGATATCTTTCGCACTGATAAACGTATGAAAGAAAGACCATCACGATTTTCTTCAGTTGAGGATACTGACCGGCATGTGCGGGCAGAAATGCTGGATCTGGAAGCTCAAGGTCTCCGTAATTGTCATAGACAAGAAACGGAAGAGAAATCGTTCCAGGGGATTCAGAATGATGAATCCACACCAGAGGAGTGGCATGAAAAGTTGTCCATTGCTATAAGCCACCATAAGAAAAAACATGAAGAATATAGGAAACTTCGGGAGGAGAACCTCACAAACCGTTCGGAAGAATTAGACATAGAGACAAAAAAGTTAGGACCGAAAGTCGTAGAGTTTATTGGTTCTGGTATCGAAATGTATAATAAATTGCATTGGGCGAAAAAACTTTTTGTGACAGGCAGTTTAGTCGCTGGAGTATCTCTTACGTCGACCGTGGCTCCTATAATCTCCGGGGTACTCGCCACAGCTCTCTACGGTCAGCGTGTTGTCGGTGCCGTTGGTCTTGCTATAAATAAGCGCAAGAAACTCAATGCGAAAATAGAAAAGGACCCAGAACATTGGCTTGCGAATAAATCTGAACTTGCGAAGAATACATATGCAGTTGCGCTTGCGGCGGTCTATATGGTAGCAACAATCGGCGCAGTACACGAGGGGGTGGAGGCACTGAACGCGCTTGGCGTGAATGAATGGCTCAGTGGTATCTTTGGGCACCATGAACCTACAGCTGATGTGTCGGTGACTCCTGATGCGCCTCATACCGCGCCCGTTGCGGACGCGGGCGTGAATGAAGTCATTACTGAACCTGCCCACGTACCAGAATCTGTCACTATACCGGCAGTTGAAGTTCCAGTCGAAATGCCGACTGTTGAGGCGTCGCATGGGCACGGGTATGAATATCTGGCGAAGCGGCTCTGGGAGCAGTTGCAGGACAAACACCTTGATCCAAGCAAGTACGCTGAAGATAGCGACATCCACAAACTGCTCACAGCGGATGCACAATCGATAGATAAAGTAGTGCACCAAATCGCGGGCGACACTAAACACGGATTTTTCAATCCTGATGGTACGAGCGTACAAATCAATCCAGGAGACCATTTGTCCATCGATCCTTCCAGCGGCGCAATTCATATATCAACGAACCACACCAGTTTTGTCCATGCTCCAGAGGGCGCGCATGTAACGCCGGCGATTCATCATCCCGAAACTTCATTGGTCCATCATGCCGTCGAACAGCCATCTCATCCTGTTGAATCGGTCCCTGCTATCGCACACGAACCACCTCTGGGCGAGCCGCCGGCTTCGTATGTCACGAATCCTTCAGGCCTTCATATAGAAATCTACGAGCCGCACATCTATGCCGACGCGGGAGCAAAACACTTATTCGTCTACGGCGGTTCGCCAACTGAGAAGATCAATGCTATTGTGAAATACCTTACTGAAAATCCTCATAAAGTTGTTTTTAACGCAGATGATAACGGCGCGACCCGTATTCCATGGAGTCTTGTCGATGGTAAAGTAATTCCTGGCGCACCAATACGTACTGGAGGTTTTCTTGGCTGGTTCTCATCCTTTATGAAAGCGCCCGGACCGGAAGATTTCAAACAAGTTATCAAATAATCTATGCTACAATGTTACCTATGCAAGACGAATTAACAGTTGCAATTGCCGCCGATCTCGGCATCAAGGATCTCCCGACGGAGGAACAGCAAGCGCTCATCGGGCAGTTCGGCGAAGTTGTGCTTAAGGCCGCGACGCTTTCGGTACTCAGGAAGCTCGCGGAGGATAAGCGCGATGAATTTGCGAAGCTTGCAGAAGCCGGCGACGCCGCGGCGCTCAAAACGTTCCTCGACCGCGAAGTCCCCGGACACGAGGATATTGCGAAAGCCGCTGTTGCCGAGGAGGTGAAGCGATTTAAAGATTTTCAAAAACCATAATATACTCACATCATATATTTAACCTAAACCATATGAAACCAACACAAACCGGAATCGCTGTCGCACTCGCGCTCGTTGTCGTCATTATATTATTCATTCTTCCCGGTCTCTCGCCATTCGGAGTACCGACGCCTTCGAATCAACCGACGTCGGACGTCACTACTAACGCACAAACTACACCAATCACTATGCCTGCATACACCGCTCCCATAACACAACTTGTGATGAATGACGAGATTGTCGGTACTGGTGCTGTAGCAGAAACTGGAGATAGTGTAACAGTTAATTATATTGGTGCTCTTACCGATGGCACTGTCTTTGACGCATCT
>Ga0210044_10006513_pt1 | contig 15329 bp, 16 predicted proteins | sample CryGey13umfilter_2_FD_183959 | JGI IMG/M metagenome (GOLD analysis project Ga0210044, IMG submission 183959) | Groundwater microbial communities from aquifer in Utah, USA - Crystal Geyser 4/9/14 3 um filter (SPAdes) (version 2) | ecosystem: Environmental > Aquatic > Deep subsurface >...
GTGATAGCCAAAAGTTTTGCGTTTTTTTGATAGGCCGAGACAAAGGCATAAAGATCTTCTTCTGTGTCACCCGAGTGGCTAACGGCAATTACTAGCGTTTCCTTGTCTACCCAGTTTGGCAAATCATAATCATGAACGCACTCAACTACTAGCGTGGAGCTACGAAGGAGATCTTTTAAAAACTCGGCGACAATGCCTGAGGCACCCATACCAAGAAAAACTACCTTTTTGCATTTGATAAAATAAGAAGGGATAGCAAAACTGTTAGCAATTTCCCAAGCGTCTTTGCAATAATGGGCGAAATTACTAAGATACTCTCGCATCTTGCCCGGATCAGCCCGGCTAAAATCAATTTTGTCGAGATTGATATTCATACTTCTTTATTCTAATTTTACAAGAGTTCCAGTAAAAGTAAAGCCGGAAAAAATAAAGCGCCCCCGGCCGTAACCGGGGGTACAAATCTGGACGTACTTGAGCGCTACCTCTCCCTCAACTTCGGGGGAGTGTCAGAAGCTGCCGGCGACGACAAGCCGGTCAGCTGTTGGAAGTTCTTGCCGTCAATGTCAAGACGAAAGACCTGCCACTTACCCCCTACTTGCACCTGGGCAAGAATTACCATCTTGCCCCCAACCCGCAACAGCGATTTGCCGATCTTATCATCGGGGCCGGTGGTCAGTTGCCGGACATTCTCAAGCCGATAGCCGTTGTGCGTTGCATCAGCGTTTATCGGCACCAGAAGGCCGAGAAAGAGGTTATGATTTAGCCCGCCCCGGCTAGCGCTGAAAACCACTTGCTCTGTTTCCTTGGGATCCACGGGCGAATGACTTTCTAGAACGATCAGGTCGGTGAAATTACTGGCGCTAAACGTTGTCTCTATCCAGTACTTGTGCTGCTCGGTGGCACTAATAATCCGGCAAACCAGGCGACTCTTGCCACTTACGAAATCAATATCAGATCCGAGCAGGCGCCAGACCTGTCCGAACATCTTGTCCAACGCTCCTCCGGTGCCCGGAACCATCACTTCTGCCCTTGGCCTGATGGTGTTTTTCACCAGATCGAACACTTCCCATTTCATCTGACGATGAATTGGCAAGTAGTTGGCATCAGCTCGCCAATGTCCAATCCCGAAGTCCCCGTTGTTGATCAGCAGCAATCGCTGTTCTTTACCTGGCTTAATCCAGAACAATGATCGCTCTTCGGCGGATCTTGTCTTGACGAAAAGTGATCCGGCTGGCCCGGCAAAGATGTCAACTGCCTGGTGACCCGCAGGAATCTGCCAGATGCTGACTGAATCCTTGCCATCCGGCTCAGCCATCATCAGAATCTGCTCGGTCTGATTCTGGCGAACATAGAAGAAGTGCTTGCTGTCATTTGCTGCGGCAGGCAGCAAACACTCGTAGTCAACACCGAATCCGCTGATTTTGGCTGGAGCGAAGGTTTCTAGCCAGCCGCGCGGATCAAACCAGTTTCCGTAGCGGAGAACCCCTCGATAGCCATCTGCATCAGGTCGCGGAAGCGGCTGACGACCATATCCGCCGCTCGGAAACTCCTGCGGATATTGCAAGTTACAGTAGATCCCCAAATGAAGATGTGGAGATTTTCTGTAGTGGCCGATTTTGCCGATGACCTCGCCAGCGCGGACAACGTCGCCGATTCGGTACTTCCGAACCTGCTCATCCGTGTACTTTGTTCCATCCGGATTTGTCGGCCGCTCCAGGTGACCGAATATCCACGTCGAGCGCTCGCTTGTCGTGGTCAGATAGCGAATGCACATCGCGTAGTTCTGGCCAGCAGTATCAAGATCCCAGCTAGAAGGGGAACACCTGACCACGATTCCATCGGCTGGCGATTTCACAAGCTCTCCTTCGGGACAAAAGATATCCCAACCGCAGTGCCAGACTTTACCCCCCTCTTGGTAGTCATCTCCCTGAGCTCCAAAGTTCGAAGTTGTCTCCTCAAGATAGTGGAGATCCAACGGTGGGATATATCCGTCACCGAATGCTACTTCGAAAGATGCGGCACCAAGTATAAAAACGAATACAACGTTTCTGGCCATGCATCTCATCAGGATCTCTCCTTATTGTGAAGGTTCATCCGCTGATTATGCGGCAATCAGCAAACTGAGCAAAATTATACCATAAAAATCCCAAAAATAAAAGTTTCTGGTTGAAAAAACCGCCCGGAAGTGCTAAAATTACCATGTGCCGCGGTGGCGGAATTGGTAGACGCACAGGACTCAAAATCCTGCGATAGCAATATCATGAGAGTTCGACTCTCTCTCGCGGCACCAACATAAAAATAAAATGCCTAAAAATTTTACAGTTCGAGATTTGCCAAAAACCGAGAGACCGAAAAACATTACTCGCCAATGTGCAATATGCGGCAAGGATATTTTGGTGAAAGTTTTTTCCGACGGAAAATATTCTGGCGGCAATTATTTTCATAGCACCTCGGAATGCAATCCCAATGGTCAATGCCCGGATATCTATAAAAAGTCCGCTTCCCGTCCGTGTTCGTCCACGTCAAGTCGGCATAATTCCGCGTCAAGTGAATACTGGGAATGCGAGAGGTGCTATAGGGATAAATAGCTATTAAGCCATATCGAATTATCTACTCGTATTCTCCAAAAGGACAATTGATAAAAAATCGATTCACTTTAGTGAAATTGGGAAATCTGCTGTTATTCATGAGATTGTTTGGCGAGCATATAAAGCTAAACAAGCGGATACAAGGTTATTTGCGAATGATATTATCAAATTGCTCTCAAAATAAAAGAAAAGATTGAGTGTTTGCTGGCTACTTAAGCGTCGACTGGTTACGACGGGTCGGAAGCCCACCCAATCTATTAATCATAGTATATCAAATCATTGCATTGTTTGTCAATAGCCCGGGTGCAGGTAGGATAAAATTAATTATTGAAGTAATTGAAATCGAACACCGCGGCCTGTCCTGAGCCGTGTCGAGGGGTGGAGCGTATAGGAAATAAAATTATGAAGTATTTCGATACCTAATATCCGTATTTTATCCGTGTAATAAATCCATCTAGTTATATGCCAAAAAAACAGAAAAGAGAAATTAAAATATTAGCTAGGGGAGAAAGAACGGCAAGAGAGCTGAAACAATTAGTTGGCTCTGATTTCCGCGATTTTGTCCGGTTGAGGAAAGAACTTGAGTATAAAAATGCTGATGCAGATTAAAAACAAAAGAGGAGACATACGAGATATCTCCTCAATGTTTAGTATATTTAGTGTATCAAATCATATTCCTAGTTGTCAAGTGGTCGTTCAACTAATCGTCGAAGTCACCTTAAACGACCCCTCACAAATTAAAGTCGGGGAATAAAAAAAGCTTGGTTGACTTTCATACTTGCAAGTATGAAAGTAATATAATAAGCTAAAGATAACGAATATGCCGAAAAAGAGAATTGACACAGAATCAAAAGAGTTCTTATTTCAAACACTGAAGAAATTAAAAAATGATGATTTTGTTGATTTTTGGGAGTCATTATTTTCATCAGCAGAGATCAAAGATGTTTCGCGCCGACTAATGGCAGCAAAACTTTTACATCAGGATTTGACCTACGAAGAAGTCGAGGAAATAATGGGAATGGGTTCAAACACCGTAAATAAAATCCATTTCAAAACAAAAGGTAGCCCAGTATTGCGGGGCTTATTTCGAAAAAAATAGGTTGGTTCACTTTCATACTTGCCAGTATGGAAGTGGAAGGTGAATCAGTAAATTCAAGTCGCTTTTTTTATTTATCCTGAGCCTGTCGAAGGATTGATTTCTAAGCGATTTTAAGGTAAAATTAAGGCAAAGTTAAATTTGGAGAAATATGGCTGACTCAAAATATGTTGATACAAACACTTTAGAAAATTGGCTGAAAAGTGCAGCGGATTTGTTAAGGGGAAGTTCGGAGGGGCTTGGCTATATTATTACTTTCCTTTTTTACAAACGGCTTTGTGATGTCTTTGATGATGAAATTAGCGAAATTAAAACAGAGATTCAAGATCTTGACGAAAGAGAATTTCGGAAAATTGTCAAAGAGGCCGGGCTGACAAGATTTTTTATTCCCAAAGAAGCTCATTTCCAAGAAGTCAGAAAAACCACCATTAATCTCGGCGAACGACTCGACAGCGCCCTAATATCAATTGCCAGAGAAAATCCAATCCTTCAAGGAGTAATTGATGTTGTTCGGTTCAATGAAGCACGTTATGACGCTGGCCGAGGAGAAAGAATCCGTTTAATTGATGACGATAATCTTTCAAAACTTTTGGAAGTTTTTAATCGTCACAGCATCGGACTTGATGAAGCAGATCCAGATGTTATTGGTCAATCTTATGAATATCTTATTCGTTTATATGCATCGGGTAAAGGCAAAACTGCCGGCGAATTTTATACGCCTAAAGAAGTGGCATTTTTAATGGCCTATTGTCTTGACCCTAAAGAGGGTGAGGAAATTTTTGACCCTGCTTGCGGTTCGGGCGGCCTCTTGATTAAAAATCAACTTGTTTTAAAAGAAAAAACGGGAGGAAAAATTGGCCGACCAATTAGATTAATTGGCCAAGAAAGAGATCACTTGACTTATGCTTTGGCAAAAATAAATATGTTTATTCATAACATTGACGAATCAGACATTCGGCTGGGCGACACCTTAACCAATCCGGCATTTCTTGAAAAGGGCCAACTTAAAAAATTTGATATAGTCACAGCTAATCCAATGTGGAATCAAGACGGCTATGATGAAAATTTTTATGATTCAGACAAATATGACCGTTTTCTTTACGGTTATCCACCCAAAAGCACGGCTGACTGGGGCTGGATTCAATATATGTTTGCTTCGTTAAACGATAGCGGAAGAATGTCGGTAGTTTTAGATACTGGTGCAGTTGCGAGGGGAAGTGGCAAAAGGACTGATCGCGAAAAAACAATTCGTCAAAAATTTGTAGAAAATGATTTTATTGAGGCCGTTTTGCTTTTACCGGAAAATCTATTTTACAACACTGGCGCGCCTGGAATTATTATGTTTTTACGGAAAAATAAACCAGAAAACAAAAAAGGCAAAATTTTGCTTATAAACACTTCCAAGGAATTCCAAAAAGGCAAACCAAAAAATTTCCTCGGTGAAGAAAATATCAAAAAAGTTGTTGATACTTACCAGGGTTTTAAAGAAATTGATAGCTTCAGCAAAATCATCACTAAAAAAGAAATAGAAGGGGCGGATTTTAATTTATCGCCGTCGCGTTTTGTCTCGGTCGCCGAAGAAGAAGTTTATCGGCCAATCGGGGAGATTAAAGAAAAGTTAAGCCGGATTAAAAAAGAGAAACAAACGATTGAGAGCAAGATTAATAAAATTTTAAGGGAGATATGAGGATCAAATCAGTAGAAATTAAAAATTTCCGTTCTATTATTGAAGTTCCAAAAATCGAATTTTCTAATTTAACTATTTTTATTGGCAAAAATGATTCTGGGAAATCTAATATTTTACTGGTATTAGATAGATTTTTTAAAGGAAGTGCTTTTGAAGATGATCTGAATAAAAAGAATAAAGAAGAAGGGATTGTTGAAGTATGTTTCCAACTAGACGGGGAAGAAAAAATTTATTTAGACGCAACGAGAGTAGAAACGGCATTAAAAGAGGAAAATTTATTAAACTCCGACAATGATTTAGATATCATAATGAAAATTGGGAGACAGAGGAAACAGGAGAATAAATCAACCGAAAATCTTTATTTATAAACTCTTCTCCGTGGCGGTTTTTGCCCTAATTAAAAATGATTTAGAGAAGATCGATCAAGTCATTATTGATAGAGAATACGTCGGTTATGAGAATCTAATAAAGAAATTAATATCTGAAACCGTCGAAAGGAATAATAAAAAGATAGAGAAAGAAAATATCCACTTCCATTCGATCGGCAAAAAATCAAAAGCACACAAAATTGCTTTGGCGGCTTTTAAAACAAAAAGAGCGGATATGAGATTGACAAGTAAAGAATTTTTCAAGATTGGGCTTGTAAAATAAAAAAATCGGGGATTGCTTAAAGCTGGCCTTGCGAATTTTCATCCCGCCAAACAATTGGCAACCCACCCGATCTTTAATTAAAGGATAGCAGAAGTGTCAGACAGTTGTCAAGGGGGTGGCGGAGTTAGAAATGTATCAAAAATAAAAATTATCGAGAAGCTTAATGCCGTGCAGGAATATCCTCCTTCGCTATAGCTACGGCGGACAGGCAAAAAATCCCTCCTCCGCCAAAAAGAACTTCTGCAAGAATTATTCGATTCGGTTTTGTATAAAGTATGAAAAGAGCTGTAGGAATAATTATTAAAGACAATAAGATTTTGCTTATCTGGCGAATTAAAAATGGCCAGGAATATTTTGTTTTTCCGGGCGGAAGTGTTGAAGAGGGTGAGAGTATTAGAAATGCAGTTATCCGCGAGATGAAAGAAGAACTTAGTATAGATATTATAATTGATAGATTGCTGTTCAAAATATCTGTGCCGAAAAATAAACACGATTCAGGCAGAATCAGCTATTTTTATTTAATTAAAACATACAAAGGTGTGCCAAAACTTGGCGGGCCAGAAAAAGAACGAATGAGTGATAATAATCAGTATTATCCCGAATGGAAAAATCTGGAATTGATAAAAACACTCGAGAATCTTTATCCAGAAGAAGCAAAAAATAAGGTTGTAAAAATGATTAAGAAATAAGCAAAGCTTGTTACGCCTTGAATGTTAACTATTATATCTTGTAATAAAAATCATCCACCTGCGTTTTAATTAGTCGCGGTGGACAAAACGGAGTAGCACAGTGAAAAGCTATAGGATAATTGTGAAAGATTAGCTTACTACTACCATACTACGTAGTTAAGTAGTATAATAAAAACAAATGCCACAAAAAGGAATTGATCTAAAATCAAAAAAGCTGCTGCGGGATATGGTGGGTAGATTGAAACCGGCTATTTTTTATTCCTTTCTGGAATCAATAATGTCTTCGGCGGAGATAAAGGACATTTCGCGCCGCTTGATGGCGGCCAAGCTTCTGAAGGAAAAATCAACCTATGAGGAAATCATCGAGATAATGGGAATGTCTGAAAGCACTGTCAACAAAATCCATTTCAAAACCAAAGGCAGTCCCACCATCAACAAGCTCCTTAATAAGAAGAATTAGGCTTACTACCATACTACGTAGTATAGTAGTAATATATAGAATCTCATCCAGATATGTTAAAATGATTAATAATTATAGGACTTAGGCAAAAATTTTGTTGATCAAACTTGTCGAGAATTAACTTCTCGATTCGCTAGGCTCACTCGAAGTATAAAATGCCTATGTAATATCATTATGGACAGAATTTTGATGAAATAATTCTATGAAACATCAATTGACTGAAAAAGATTTAGAACAGATTTTTATTAATAGCCGAGTTAAGAAGAAAAATCCACTAGTTATGTTCTTAAAATTTTTTCTTCTTTTTGTTTTATTTTTCCTGATCATTCTTGGGGTTCTGAATTTCTCTGCTTACAAACAAAAAATCACCTACTGGTATCAGGATGAATTTTTTCCGGAAAAGCAGGGTGAGTTATCGAAGGCAGTGCTCTCTAGCGGCAACGAGACTACGACAAAAGACACAATTCCCAATATTTCTGATAATTCGCTTTATATAGAAAGTATCAATGTAAAAACGCCAATTACTTTCCGCGTGCCAAACGACGCGACAGAGGTCAGCGAAAATCTTAAAAAAGGTCTAATCCAGATTGAAGGTACAAGTTTACCCGGAGAGAAAGGCAATGTCTTCATTACCGGCCATTCCTCAAACTATCCTTGGATTAGAAGCGATTATAATTCGGTTTTTGCTCTTTTAGATAAACTGGTTATTGGTGATCTGATTCTAATTAAATTCCAAAACACCAATTATATTTATCAAATTCGCGATAAATTTATCACTCCTCCAACAAATATTTCAGTTCTGAATGCTGATGACGATAGATCAACACTGACGCTTATGACTTGTACGCCGATTGGTACTAACCTCAGAAGGCTAATAATTCGAGCGGAACAAATCGTGCCAGATCCAACAACAGCAAGGCCCAGTAGTGCGAAAACGCAAAATTTAAATCTTCCAGAGGGAGTACATTAATTAACTCAAAACTTAAAGTTCAAAATTCAAAACTAAAGAATTGAACTATTAATAGTTCGAGCACGAAGTGCTCCCCACAGTTTTGACCTTTGAGTTTTGACTTTTAACTTTTATTTAATTTATATCCGCTTTCTTATAATCACTGCCGTCTTTATAAAGTAACGACGAACCATCCCAGCTAAATAAGAATTTTGTCGGGGCATCAGAGGTCAATTTCACTAAAAGATTATCATTAGTCCCATTTTTCTCGATGATTCTAATTTCATCACCTTGCTGAAAAGCGACATACTCCATTCCTGGATACCAGATAACTCCCGAAATCGGTTCTGAGAGTCTCGTAACAAGCGTATCGCCAATCCAGATTTCATAACTGCTGGCAGTTAAGTCGCCTTGAGGGTTCTTCACCAAGGTGTCATAAGGAGCATCAATTGAGGATATTGAATCTTTATTAGTTAGGAGCTGGATTTCGGGCTTCTGCCTGAATAAAACGATATTTTTACAAGAATAGACTCGATCGGCTTCGACTTTTATGTCTTGATACCAAGGCCAGTAGCCGTCTTTTATAATTTTTGTCTCATAATAACCCGAGAATAAGGCAATATCGAAAGGTGAAGATCTTTGTCTGCTTTTGTCGTTGATAAAAACTTCGGCATCTTTTGGCCAATAGGTGAGATAGATGATACCTGTGTGTTTGATGGTCATATTTTGCCAATTGACCTTATAGCCAAAACCCCAGAAAATTAGATATAATGAAACAGCGATAATCATAATACTGACAAATCCTTGCCCGATAATAATTTCTTTTAGACGTTTTTCTCGCGGTTTGTTACGGTATTCTCTCATGTTTTTAGTATAGCCCAACTTGCAAAAATTGTAAATTCAGGGTACAATAACAACTACACGGATCTTATACACAGAATTAACACTGCAAAAAACAATCTTGAAGCAAAAACCGCCACACCTGCCTGCCGTCAGGCAGGGATCTATTGTCACAGATATTCACTGATGAATTAGAAAATCTGTGGTGATCTGTGAACTGAGATCAGTGAGAGTTTGTTTTCATTATTAAAAACTATGGCAAAATTTAAAATTCGAGGTAAAAAACAACTCTCCGGCGAGTTTATAGTCTCAGGGGCCAAAAATGCGGCGCTTAAAATGCTGCCTGCTTGTGTTATGATTCCGGGAAAAACTACAATCCATAATGTGCCAAAAATTGTTGATATTTCGAAAATGATTGAGATCATTAAAAGTCTCGGCGCTAAGGTTGAATATCTGGACCACTCTGTGATAATCGATTCTACTGGTGTTAACTCTTTCACTCCCGATGAAAATTATGTCAAAAAACTGCGAGGCTCAGTTGTAATTATGGGCCCCCTGCTTTCATTGTTTGGTAAAGTAACGTTTTCTGAACCTGGAGGTTGTTTGATTGGTGTCCGTCCAATTGATACTCATCTTGCAGCTTTTCGCTCGCTTGACATTAAAGTAAAAATTGATAAAGACAATGGAAAATACTATCTTAGTGCTTCTGGCTCCTATCGCCGCGGCGACAAAACTGTTGTTCTTGAAGAGATGAGCGTGACTGCGACAGAAAATGTCATCATGGCTTCGGTGTTGCGACCTGGCAAGACAAGAATTGAAATAGCTGCTTGCGAACCGGAAATTGTTGACCTTGCTAATTTTCTGAATAAAGCCGGCGCAAAAATCTCTGGTGCTGGCACAAATACAATTACAATCTCTGGTGTAAAATCTCTGAAGCCTGTAGAATATACTATTATGCCTGATCGAATCGAAGCAGGTACAATTGCCATTGCTGCTGCAGTTACTGGCGGACAGGTCACAATCAAAAATATCATTCCATCACACTTGTCACTGGTATTAAATAAATTCAAAGCTACTCATCTTGACTATCAGTTGAAAATGCACAACAAATTCTACGGCGATCTGATTATTAATCAAAAACGCCAGCTGGTCGCCACTAATACTGATACCCGACCTTATCCTGGTTTTCCAACTGATTTACAGTCACAATATACGGTTTTAATGACACAGGCTAAAGGTCGGAGCCGAATTTTTGAAACCTTATTTTCTGCTCGCTTCGATTACGTAAAATGGCTTGTTGAAATGGGAGCAAAAATTGATATCGAAAGTCCTCACCTAATTGATATTACTGGGCCAATTAATTTGAAAGGTGATGAGATTGATGCTTCCGATATTCGAGGCGGCGCGGCGTTAGTGATTGCGGCACTAGCGGCAAAAGGAGAAACGATTGTTGACAATATTGAATATATTGATAGGGGATATGAAAATATCGATCTAAGGCTTAAAAAATTGGGGGCGGAGATTGAAAGGATAAGTTAATGGCCAAGCGCATCGCAATCGACCTCGGAACTACTAACGTCCTGGTATATCTGCCCAAAAAAGGCATTGTTACTAATGAGCCTTCGGTTGTTGCTCTACAGGTCGAGGACAACCAAATTGTTGCTATCGGCCATGAAGCAAAAAAAATGATCGGCCGAACGCCCGAGAGCATTGTCGCCGCTCATCCTCTAAAAGACGGGGTCATCGCTAATTACAATATCTCTGAAACAATGCTTAGACATTTCATTAATAAGGTCAGTGGCCGGATACGCTTTACTCGGCCTGAGGTGATGATTGCTGTGCCTGTCGGAATTACCTCAACTGAACGGAGAGCAGTAGTTGATGCAGCTTTAGCTGCTGGTGCAAAACAAGCTTATCTAATCAAGGAACCGATCGCTGCTGCCTTGGGTGCTGGCATTCCAATCGCCACTCCTTCCGGAAATATGATTATTGATATTGGCGGCGGGACTACCGAGGTCGCTGTCATTGCTCTAGGTGATGTTGTTGCTGCTAATTCTGTTCGTGTCGGTGGTAACAAAATTGATATTGCCATCGCCAACTATATTAGAAAGAAATACAATTTGATTATCGGCGAGCAGTCAGCTGAAGAGGTTAAAAAACGCATTGGCAATGTGGTCGAACCGAAAAAAGAAGCTAGAATGGAAGTTTCTGGTTCAAATGCTATAACTGGTTTGCCAGAGAGCATTATTGTTACCTCCGAAGATATTGTTAAGGCAACTAAGCCACCACTTCTGGAAATTATTAACGCTGTGAAAAGTGTCCTGCAGCAAACACCGCCCGAGCTTGCTTCTGATGTCATGGACAAAGGTATTATTATTACCGGTGGGGGAGCACTGCTGCGAAACATTGACACACTCTTAACTAAAGTTACTGGTGTGCCATGTCAGTGCGCTGATGATCCGCTCACTTGTGTTGCTAAGGGTGCCGGTATTGCTGTTGAGCATCTGGATGCTTACAAAAAATCGGTCTTGTGGGCGCGTGAATGACAATAAACGGAAGTAACCACACAGATAATTACACAGATAAAGCACAGATAGATCAAATCTGTGCCGATCTGTATGAAAGATCAGTCTAGTGACTACAATTAAATGACTTTATTATGTTAATTGGAATCGATGCTTCAGCAGGTTGGATAAAAACCAAGACTGGCGCTGAAAACTACGCTAAAAATTTAATACTTGCTCTGGCGAAAATTGATCGAAAGAATCAATATATTCTCTATTCTCCCGGCCCGCTTGACGCTGACTTTGGCAATCTGCCAACAAATTTTAAGATCAAAATTCTTAAGTATATAAAATTTTGGACTCATACAAAGTTAGCCTGGGAGATGTTTAGAAATCCCCCGGATATTTTATTTTCTCCATCGCACGTTTTACCACCACTCTCTCCTAAAAAGAGTGTAATAACTGTTCACGATTTCGCCTGGAAATATTTTCCCGAAGCTTACTCAAAAACTAGTCTCTGGCTGCAGAAAGTTGCAGTTGAGAGAGCGAAACGAAAAAAGGCCCAAATAATTGTTTATACCCAATCAACGTTGCGGGACTTGAAAAAATTTTATAAGATCTCTAATTCTAAAATCTCTTTTGTTCCTATGGGTTTTGATCGCATGCATTATCAAAAGATTAAGGCCTGCCTGCCGGCAGGCATGGCCTGCTCTGCCGAAATCGCCGGTCCGTATATACTATCCGTCGGGCGATTGGAAAAAAGAAAAAACACTGCCGGTATTATCAAATCGTACCTACTTTTGCGCCAGGAGAGAAAAATTAAGGACAAGCTAGTTTTGGTCGGTAAACCTGGCATTGGCTACGGAGAGATTAAAAATCTTATCAACGGTGCTGACGAAATCAAAAAGGATATTATTGAGACCGGCTATGTCAATGATAAGGAGCTGCGAGTTCTTTACTCGGGCGCTTCACTTTTTGTCTTCCCTTCATTAGTCGAAGGTTTTGGTTTTCCGATACTTGAAGCTTTTGCGGCTGAAATCCCGGTTGTAACTTCTAATATTTCTAGCATGCCTGAAGTCACCAATGGTGCGGCACTATTAGTAAATCCGAAAAAACCATTTGAAATCGCCGCGGCGATGAGCCAAATACTTAACAAACCAGCACTTCGCCGTTCTTTAGTGCTCAAAGGTCGCTCCAGATTAAAATATTACAGTTGGGAAAATTGTGCCAGAGAAACATTAAAAGTCTTTGAGAGTCTGTAACATTTTAAATTTTTTGAATTATGAAATTGCGAGTCCTTGCCTAATTTCGACGGTTGCAAGCGCTTTCCGCCTTTGGCGGAAAAGAGCGCCTAGAAATTTGGTAAGAGCGAGCAAGATAATTAACAAATTATGAAAATTGCTATCGTCCATGATTTCCTAACTAAACTTGGTGGGGCGGAAAAAGTGCTGGAAGTAATGCATGAGATTTTTCCTCAAGCTCCAATATATACTTTGCTTTATGATAAAGAGGGGACGAAAGGTAAGTTTGAAAAAGCTGGATATGATATTAGAACTTCCAAACTGCAAAAACTGCCAAGATTTTTACGCCGACATTCGCGACTGCTTTTCTCTAAATTCCCGCAAGCGGTCGAAAAATTTGATATGAAAAAGTATGACATCGTAATATCATCAAGCAATTCATTTGCTCATGGAGTTATCACCGGGCCACAAACACTTCACATTACCTACTGCTATTCGCCGATGCGCTACGCTTGGGACTGGACACATAAATACGTAGAAGAAAATAATATCGGCCTCGGACCCCTGGGTCTTGTTGTGCGGAAAATTGTTTCCGATCTTCGGATTTGGGATTTTCTCGCTTCCAAAAGAAGCGACCTCTGGGTGGCGATTTCCAAGACAGTTACTCGGCGAATTAAAAAATACTACAGGTCTGACAGTTCAGTAATTTATCCGCCGGTCGATTTAACTCCTCTAATAAACAACAAAGACAAGCCAAAAGATTGCTATTTGATCGTTTCTCGGCTAACGCAATATAAAAAAATTGACCTGGCAATAAAAGTTTTCAATCAACTTAATTTGCCGTTAATCATTATCGGCGAAGGTGCTGATCGTAGGAGACTGGAGTCATTGGCAAATAAAAATATCAAATTCCTTGGCTGGAAAGGTGAAAAAGAAAAAATAAAATATTTTAAACGCTGCAGGGCTTTTCTTTTTCCTGGTGAGGATGATTTTGGCATAACCCCGGTTGAAGCGATGGCTGCCGGACGGCCAGTGATTGCTTTTGCTGCTGGTGGTGCAACAGAAACAGTTGTTGCGGGAGTTACTGGCGAATTTTTCACTGATAGCAACGATCCAGAGTCTCTAAAAAAGGCTGTTTTGAAACTTGAAAAGAATTATTCCAATTACAAGCCATCTGTTTGCCAAAACCGTGCTAAGGAATTTTCCGAAGAAATATTTAAGAAAAAATTTAAGAGTTTTGTTGAAGAAGAATATAAAAAATATCAAACAAAAATGCGATGAGCGTATTGGTTTTGTGTGAGCCGGCGCCAAACTATAACACTGTGACCGTTGATCGTTTTAAGTCATAATATTAGCTAGTACTTTTGCAACGTATTCATTAGGCGGGTTGGCTCGGGTGGCTCAAAACAAAAGCAATACGCGAATAAAGCATTTTTACAACTATGGCAAATTTGAGACGAAGAAAAATTGATATTTTGGGCATCTCGATTGACTCTTTTACTAAAGAAGAAGCCCTGCGCTATATTGGGAAAAAAATCAGCGCAAAAAACCCGCTTTTTCTTACGACTGTGAATACCGAATTTGCCAATAAAGCACTCGAAAGCTCTGAGGTCGCAACAATGCTTGGCAAGACATCTCTTAATCTTGCCGACGGCGTTGGCATTCTTTGGGCTGCCAGGTTTTTGCGAACGCGTCTTCCGAAGCAAAAATTCTGGCGCTACATCTTTAGTTTTTTGAAATTCTTTGGCTCACTGGCAACAATTATTATCTATCCAAAATACATTCGCACTCCAATCCCAGAGCGTATTTCTGGGTCAGATTTTATCTGGGAACTTTCGCGCTTTGCCGCCAGAAATAATCTTTCTGTATTTTTGCTCGGCGGCGATCCAACAGTGCCCGAACAAGCAGCACTGAAGCTGCAAACTGATATTTATGATTTGAGGATGGCTGGTACTTACGAGGGAACTCCGAAAATCGAGGATGAGGATAAAATTATTAGAATTATAAAAAAGGCTGGACCAGACATACTTTTTGTCGCTTATGGCGTTCCAGCAGAAGAACTTTGGCTCGGGAGAAATCTCAAAAAGACCGGGGCAAAAATTGGCATTGGCGTTGGCGGTACTTTTGACTTTCTTGCTGGCCGCAAACCCCGAGCGCCAAAATTTATTAGATCTATTGGCTTGGAGTGGCTCTATCGTTTAATTATTGAGCCCCGCCGTTTCCACCGCCAACTGGCATTACCAAAATTTGCCTGGAGAGTATTTAGATACAAAATCCGCACTAATAATGATTAATCCCTTACCATATTACCATATGGTATTGCAATGTGGAGGCAACCCTAGTCAGCTAGCTATTGACAAGTCTGAACAGTTTTTGTTATCATATGATTGTGGATTGTGGTGACCCTTCGGTGACCGCATTTTTTTAGAAATAGTAATAATATTATAAGGAAGTAAAAACTACCACACCTGCCTGCCGTCAGGCAGGGATCTATTGCCACCCATTCTTCGCTGAAGCTACGAAGGGCAGGCAGATAAGCACCGATGGAAAATTCCAAGATACAAGATAGCAAGATACAAATAAGAAACAACCCGTCTCGCCTACGGCTCGCCGAGGCGGATCAG
>Ga0210044_10006514_pt1 | contig 15324 bp, 13 predicted proteins | sample CryGey13umfilter_2_FD_183959 | JGI IMG/M metagenome (GOLD analysis project Ga0210044, IMG submission 183959) | Groundwater microbial communities from aquifer in Utah, USA - Crystal Geyser 4/9/14 3 um filter (SPAdes) (version 2) | ecosystem: Environmental > Aquatic > Deep subsurface >...
GCCTAACTTTGCATTTAATTGTCAAATGGTATAGTTTCGCTACTCTGTAGCGCTACTAAAAGTCATTTTTATCTATTCTAACAAAGGTTACGTTGCGCTGCAACTAAAAAGCAAGAATGAGAAGTGTCACTCATATTGTCTTAAACTTTAATTCTTTTTCTGAATAAAGTTGATTTGCAAAGTTTGTTAGCTTTTCTAAATCGTCTATTTTTTGAATTTGATATTTTGAAGTAGTTGGTATCATAAGTAGAAGATATTTTTCAGGTGTCTGTATTTGAAATTAGATGGATTTTGAAATCTATAAAACGATAGCTTGGAAGCTATCAGCTACTTTATGAGCTAAAAAAAGTACAATAATTACTGTTGCAGGAATGGTAAGATTATCCCAACCTTTTTTACTAAATGCTTCCGAAAAAGTAGCACAAAAAGTAATTAAGAAAGCTAAACCAATTCCCACAAAAAATGAAAGTTGATTCAGACTAAAAAATAAAATTATTCCTATCAAAAAAGCACTTCCAAAAAAAGCACTTCCAAAAAAAGCTAAAAAGCCAAAAGTGAGCAGAATTGTATAAAAGTAGATTGTTATTCATAACTTTTTATTTTTCGAACACTAAAGTGTACGCTACAAGAGTCCCATGAATTACGAAAAGCAATATACAATTCGTTGCAGACTAAGTAGTTGGACAAAATAAAAACGACTTGAACTTATTGGTAAATGATTTTTATGATCTATATGATGAATGAAGATAAATACAAAGAAAATTGAATGCGCATAAAAAATAATAATTAGTAATTGTAATTTTATTTATCTTGTGTTTTATCTTAAAAATCACTCGCTAATCAGTTATATGTATTATTAATTTTGTACGACTACTTAAAAACGACATTTTGATGCTTATTTTTTCCAAGTCAGACCTTTGGTACAGACTTGAAAAAAATGCAAGATAATAATACAAACTAATTAGGACGAGTTACTTATAATTTTATTATTTCTATATTTAGAGAATAGAATTAGAAAACTATGAAACCTAAAAATTATATCAAACTATGAAATTGACTAACTCTTTTATTCTTACCTTATTTTTATTTGTAGGAATAGCAAGTTCGAATTTCCTTTTTTCACAAAATCAATTCAAAACTGACTCTACAATCACTAGGGTTTTAGAATTGGAAAACAATTTAGTGCTACAATTAAAATCTAATTCTTGGATAGAATTTTTAGATACACACGCCGAATTAGTTCGTTTTTATATTCAGAATGGAAATATTAATAAAGCTAAAAAACTACTCTCAAAATTAAATGAAATTCCAAACTCTGTTTATCAAGAAAAACCTGTTTTGTCTATTCAAGCCACTCACACAAAAGGCGAATTTGCTCTGTATAAAGGAGATATAAGTCAAGCACTTGAGTTTTTTGAAGAGGCTTATACAAATTCTCAAAAGTTAGAAGATAAGGAAGAGTTACCTGCACAATTACAACTTCAACTCAATAAAAGTATGAGTATTGCCCTTTGGCAATCTGGAAATCTGACAGGCGCACGTTCTTTTGCCGAACAGTCTGTTTTGATAGCTCAAAATAAAATTGGAGAAGATTCGGAAGAAGTGGCAGATGCTTATAATAATTTTGGATTGATAGTAACAAGTCAGCTTCCCAAAAATGCAAAGGAATATTATCAGATGAGTCAGTATATTTATGATAAGCTGCAAAAAGAAAATCCAAAAAATAAAGACTTAAATAATAGAATTAGCAATAAATTAGCTTATACGTGGATTAATCTAGGAATAATTTTGAGAGAACAAGAAAATTATGTGTTAGCAGAAAACTACTTCAAAAAGGCATTAAATTCTTTCGAAACTTCTCATAATGAACTCGCTAAAGCATTTGTATTGAATAATTTGGGTCAAAATTCATTTCTTCAAAATTATTTTGAACAAGCCGAAAACTACGAAATGCAAGCTCTAAAAATTTACCAAAATAATTATGGACAAAAACATCCTGATATTGCTACCGTTTATAATCAATTAGGGACAATTTATGAAGCAAAACAGAAGTTTTCAACAGCATTAGATTTTTATCAAAAAGCTCTTTTTGTAAATACCCTAAAGTTTGAGTCAAAAAAAATAGACCAAAACCCTCTTCCAACAGATTATCTAAATGCTGATATTTTATTACTTTCTCTTTCTTTAAAAGCCCGTACTTTAGAAAGAAAATACAATGAAAAAACACTTTTATTAAATGATTTGAAAGATGCTATCCAAACATTATTAGTCGCTGATAAGCTAATAGAAAACATTCGTAACCTCAGAATTAATAAACAAGACAAAATTGCATTAGGAAATCGGGCAACAGAAATTTATGAAACAGGGCTGCGAATTGCTTATACAATTAGTGAGTTTCCTCTTCAAAAACAAAAGTATAAAGAACAAGCATTTTATTTTGCTGAAAGAAATAAAGCCTCTGTTTTGTTGGCTGCCATTGCTGATACAAAAGCCAAGCATTTTGCAGGAATTCCAGATTCACTTTTGGAAAAAGAACAAAATATTCAAACTCAAATTGCTTATTTCGAACAGCAAATTCAAACGTATCCAATCTCAACCACAACTGTTCAAGATTCAGTTTTACTTTATTTACGGTCTCAACTCATAAATTATCAAAGCCAAGCTAAAGAACTTACAAGCCTTTTAGAAAAAAAATATCCAAACTATTTTTCATTAAAATATAATACTCAAATTGCTGATGTTCCCAAAATCCAAGCAAAATTAGATGAAAAAATAGCTTTAATCTTGTATGCTCAAACGAATAATCAAGGAGATAATTCACAAATTTATGCCTTTTTGATTACCAAAAATAACTTACAAATAAATACGATTGCCGAAAAAGAACTGGAAAATGATTTAGTTTATCTTAGAAATAGCATTGAATATCAAAGTTATGATGATTTTATTGAATCTTCTTCTTTATTGAGTCAGCAACTTTTATTTTTTGATATTCCTTCATCTGTCCGAAAAGTAGTTATTGTTCCTGAAGGAAATATGGGTAAAATTCCTTTTGAAGCATTATTTACTGAAAGTATAAATAAAAAGAATACAAATTTAGATGAAGAAAATTATTCTAAATTACCTTTTCTTATCAAAAAACATATAGTTAGTTATAGTTATTCAGCAACTTTATTTATAGAAGAGAGTGAAATTAGACAGTCTACAACATCATCAATTTTTCTTTTTGCTCCCATAAACTTTGAAAGTAATGCCTTGCCAAACTTAAATGGAACAGCACAAGAAGTCAAACAAATTGATTCTATTTTTAATGAAAAGAAAATTCCTACTTCTCTTTATACTTACAAAAAAGCCGATAAAGCAATTTTGTTTTCAGATTCTCTAAGAAATTATCGTTTTATACATTTAGCAACTCACGGAAACGTAAATGAAGAAAATCCAGATTTATCTCAAATTTTTCTGACTAATGCTGACGGAAGTACAGGGAGTTTGTTTGCTTCTGATATTTATGCACTACAAATAGGTGCAGAACTTGTCATGATGTCGGCTTGTGAAACAGGGTTAGGAAAAACCTCAAAAGGAGAGGGAATTGTCGGACTGACAAGAGCATGGTTATATGCAGGAGCAGATAATCTAACGGTTTCTTTGTGGCAAGTGAGTGATGAGGCGACAAACAAACTGGCAACAAACTTTTATAGAAATAACTTAGAAAGTTTGCAAACAACTACTTCTCAAAATTCGTCTTTTCAAAAAATAGATTATTCTACTTCTCTGCAAAAAGCTAAATTATCTTTATTAGAAAGTAAAAAGTTTTCTGCTCCTTATTACTGGGCTGCTTTTATCTTAATTGGAAAATAAATTTATGAATAAAAACACTAAAAAAACAATTTTTTGGACATTACTAGGAGGTTTTGTGGCTGCCAATGTAATGGTTTACAAACACGCTTATCATTTTACGCATGTTAAAGAAGGAGAGCGTTCACTTTCTCCTGAGAGTTTGTCTTTTTCTCAAAAACTCAAAATTCTTTTGGGTGGAATTTCTTTACCCAAATCTGAAAATATACTTTCTCCTTATACCACTTCTGAAAGACAAACTATTCTGATTCCGACACGAAATGGAAAGTATAAATTAGAATGTTGGTATGATAAAGTTGAAAACTCAAAGGGAACAATTCTTCTTTTTCATGGCTATGGTGGTTGTAAATCGTCTTACGAACTAGAGGCTGATTATTTCAGACAAATTGGATATTCTACTTTATTAGTTGATTTTGTAGGTCACGGAGGTTCGGAAGGAAAAGAAATTTCATTAGGTTATCACGAAGCAGACGACGTAAAAGCTACTTTTGATTATATAAAAGAAAATTACAAAACTGAAACTGTAATTTTATACGGTTCGTCTATGGGAGCAGCTTCTATTCTGAGAGCGATAGCTATTCATAACCTAAAGGCAACTAAATTGATTTTAGAATGTCCATTTGCTACTATGAAACAAACTGTAAAAGGGCGTTTTGAAGTAATGGGCGTTCCTTCAAAAGGTTTTGCAGAGTGGCTTATGCTTTGGGGAGGGTTACAGCACGGTTTTTGGGCATTCACACACAACCCTCAAAAATATTCCAAAAAAGTAGCTATTCCTACTTTACTTATGGGAGGAAAAAACGACGCACGAGTAAAGACTTGGGAAATAGACAAAATCTATCAAAATCTAAATACTAAAAAAGATAAAAAGCAGTTGGTTTGGATAAATGCAGGACACGAATCCTATATAATGGCAGAACCAAAAGTTTGGAAACAAGCTATTTTAGATTTTTTATAAATTATTTCAATGAAAAAAACTATATTTGTGTTTCGCTTAACAAAATAGCACCAATTTTTCCTAAACTATTTAATTTTCTGAATGAGTAATATTGTTATTAAAGCTACTGATATAAGCAAACAGTACCGTTTAGGTCTTGTAGGAAGTGGAACTCTTAGAGATGATATGGCTCGTTTTTGGGCAAAGATAAGAGGAAAAGAAGACCCTACTCTACAAATAGGACAAGTAAATGACCGTACTCAAAAATCGAATTCTGATTATGTTTGGGCTTTAAAGGATATTAATTTTGAAGTAAAACAAGGCGAAATACTTGGAGTTATTGGAAAAAATGGCGCAGGAAAATCAACTCTTCTCAAAATCTTATCAAAAATAACTGCTCCCACAACAGGAAGTATCAAAATAAAAGGCAGAATAGCTAGTCTTTTGGAAGTAGGAACAGGTTTTCATGGAGAACTTACAGGTAGAGAAAATATTTACTTGAATGGTGCTGTATTAGGAATGTCAAGAAAAGAAATTACTCAAAAATTAGATGAAATTGTAAATTTTGCAGGTGTAGAAAAATACATAGACACTCCTGTAAAACGTTATTCTTCTGGTATGACAGTTCGTTTAGGATTTGCTGTAGCTGCTCACTTAGACCCAGATATTTTGGTTGTCGATGAGGTTTTGGCTGTAGGAGATGTAGAGTTTCAGAAAAAAGCCATTGGAAAAATGAAAAGTGTTTCTACAGAAGAAGGAAGAACAATTCTTTTTGTTAGTCATGATATGCGTTCCATAAAGGCACTATGTCAAAAGGGGCTAATGCTCAAAAATGGACAAATCTATAAATATGGCGCAATTGATGGCGTAATTGATGAATATCTTTCTGACGGAGTAGAGCAGACTAGTGAAAAAACCTTTCCTGTAGTAAGAGAAGATGTAATTATTCACGATTTTTTGATTACTCAAGAAGGTAAAATAAGGTCAGAATACATAGGAAGTGATACTATTGATGTTGAAGTAAAATTTGAAACATTGAAAGATTTGAGCGTATTTAGAATTGGTTTTTTTATAAAGGACAAAAATGGACTCTTAATCACTAGAAAATTATTAGCTGATTGGGACGCACAGTATGAAAATATGAAAAAAGGAGTCTATTCTCTAAAAACTCAAATTCCTGCAAAGTTTTTGACTACAAATAACTATGTGGTAGAAGTACACTGTAGTCGTTATGGTATTACAGATTATGAAGTAGATGCTGCAACATCAACACTTATAAGCGTACTTGCGCCTACCGAGTTTAATCCTGCTCATATAGGAGAAAGCACATTTGGAAATATTTTGTGGAATGCTGAAAATACACTTATAAAGCTATAAATGGTTACTATTAAATTTACATTTCCTTATCCAAAATTCCCAGTAGTAAGACAAACTCCTAAAGAGTCTAATCAATGGGAAGGGTATAATTTTGTAATGAATAATGATGGTTTAATAGAAGCTGATTATTGGTTAGTGTTTGAAGACTTGCTAAATAATGAAGAAACTGTGAAATGTTCTCCTAAGAATACAATATTCATAACAGGAGAAGGAACAGCAACAGGTAATTATGAAGATAGTTTCCTTAATCAATTCGAATATGTACTTACTTGTCAAAATAGAATTCATCATTCAAATACACATTACACACATACAGCCAATCCTTGGTTTGTAGAACGTAATTTTGATGAATTAGTCAATCAGAAAGAAGTTTTAAAAACAAAAAAAATTAGTTTAATTTGCTCAGATAAACAACATACAGAAGGACACAAAAAGCGTTATGACTTTTGTATGAAGCTGAAAGCTCATTTTGGAGATGACATAGACTTATTTGGAAGAGGAGTTAACGATTTTGATAAAAAATTAGATACTCTAAAAGACTATAAGTATTCTATTGCTATAGAGAATGCTGTAGAAGAAAATTGGTTCACTGAAAAATTGTATGATTGTTTTCTTACTCATACTATACCTCTATATTATGGTTGTCCTAATATTACAGACTATTTCTCTCCTGCTAGTTTGGTGAAAATAGATATAGATGATTTTGATAGAACTGTACATGAGATTGAAAAATTATTAAAGGACGATACTTTTTATGAAACACATCTTGATGCAGTTATTGAGGCAAAAGAAAAATATTTATATCAATATAGTATTTATCCTCTAGTCGTTAATTTTATCAAAGAAAATAACATAGAGCTAACTAATAGTAAGAAAAAAATAATACTTAGTTCTAGAACAAGTATGTCAAAAATAAAGAAAATGAGTGTGAAACAAACAATACGAAATATAATTAGTAAAATCCCTGTTCTTGGTAACGTTTGGCATTATAGAAATTTGGGGTTATACCACGAGTCAATAGAAAAAAAACGACTACAAGAAGAAAAAGCTAGATTAAAAGAATATCTAACTAGCAATGATTACATTCAAGAACAAAGATGTAAACCTTGGTTTGCCGATAATGGAGATAAGAAATTAAGCCTTTCTTGTGATATTCTCAATGAAAACTCTACTGTATTAGATTTTGGAGGATACGAAGGGCAATGGTCTAGTGATATTTATTCAAAATATAATTCCACTATATATGTTTTTGAACCTTACAAATTGTTTGCTAGTCAAATAGAAGAGCGATTTGCCAAAAATCCGAAAATAAAAGTATTTGATTTTGGTTTATCTAATAAAGATATTACTACAAAACTATATCTATCAGACAATGCTTCTACTATGTTTGGAAAGGAAGAAGAAGCCGTAGATATTAAACTACAAAAGGCAACTGATTTCTTCAAAGAACATCAAATAGATACAGTTGACTTGGTAAAAATGAATATAGAAGGAGGAGAGTATGACCTTTTAGAACATCTTATCGAAGAAGGTTTTATCAAAAATATTAAGAATATTAAAGTACAGTTTCATGATTTTGTTATAAATGATGCTAAAGAACGTATGACAGCTATTCAGAAAAAATTATCTTTAACTCATAAAATTGTATATCAATACGAGTTTGTTTGGGAGCATTGGAAATTGAAAGAATAATCAACTAGCAAAAAACAATCATTACTAATGAACAAAAACGCAAAAATTTATATTGCAGGACATAAAGGAATGGTAGGAGGTGCAGTCAAAAGACTTCTTCAACAAGAAGGTTATACCAATCTTATTTATGCAACTAGCAAAGAATTAGATTTGACAGACGCAATCCAAGTAAAATCTTTTTTTGAAAAACACAAACCTGAATATGTAATTCTTGCTGCTGCAAAAGTAGGAGGAATACAAGCCAATATTGATAATCCCGCTGTTTTTTTGTATGATAATTTGGCTATCCAAAACAATATTATTCATCAAGCTTATCTAAATGGAACAGAAAAGTTAGTGTTTTTGGGAAGTTCTTGTATTTATCCAAAAGAGGCTTCTCAACCTATGAAAGAGGAATATCTTTTGACAGGAAAATTAGAACCCACAAATGAAGCTTATGCACTTGCCAAAATTGCAGGACTGAAACTTTGTCAAATGTATTATAGACAGTACGGTTTCAAAACAATTTCTTTAATGCCTTGTAATTTGTATGGAGAAGGAGATAGCTTCGACCTCAAACATTCACACGTTTTGTCTGCTTTAGTAAAGCGTTTTTCAGATGCAAAAGTACAAAATACAGAAAGTATTACACTTTGGGGAACGGGAATTGCTCAAAGAGAATTTATGAATGTAACCGATTGTGCTAAGTCTGTTCTTTTCATGATGGAAAATTATACAGATTATGACCAATTCATAAATATTGGTTGGGGAGAAGATATTTCTATCAAAGACCTTGCTCACCTTATAGCTAAAAAAGTAGGCTATCAAGGAAAAATAGAATGGGATAGCTCAAAACCAAATGGAATGCTCAAAAAATGTATGGAAGTAAGTCGTATGAAAGAAATGGGATTTGTGCCAACTATAGACTTAGAAGAAGGCATTGACCAAATGATTGAAAGTTATCAAAAAACACTATCTTGAGCAGCAAAATTTTAATTCGCTAGTTTTTTACCAAACGCCTAAAAACTAAAATAAATACAACGCTATGATACCATTAATGAAAAATGCTTTTTTGAATGAATATGAAACCAAAAAAGCGTTATCTGAATTTATAATGAAAGCTGATAGATTAAGTATGCATGACAAATGTGCAGAATTTGAAGTAGAGTTTTCTAAAAAACAAGGACGAAAAGAAGGAATTTTGTTCAATAGTGGAGGAAGTGCAAACTTAGCTATGTTACAGGCACTCAAAAACTTGGGCAGACTAAAACAGAATGATAAAGTTGCCTTTTCAGCTCTTACTTGGTCGACCAATACAATGCCTATTATTCAAATGGGTTTTGAAGCTGTTCCTGTTGATTGTCAAGTAGAAACATTAAATGTAAGCTCAAAAAATCTATTAGATACACTTGCTCATTCTGACATTAAAGCCTTCTTTATTACAAATGTTCTCGGCTTTGTCGATGACATTCAAGAAATTAAAAGAATATGTGAAGAGCAAAATATTATTTTAATAGAAGATAATTGTGAGTCTTTAGGAACACAGGTAGCAAATACGAAGGCAGGTAACTTTGGAATAGGAGCTAGTTTTTCGTTTTTTGTAGCGCATCACATGTCCACAATAGAAGGAGGAATGGTTTGTACAGATGATGATGAGTTTGCCGAAATGCTTCGTATTGTGCGTGCAAATGGCTGGGATAGAAATCTAACAGCAGTACAGCAAGCTAAGTGGCGCAAAAAATTTGATATAAAATCTGAATTTGATGCAAAATATACGTTTTATGATTTAGGTTATAATCTTCGTCCAACTGAAATTACAGGGTTTTTAGGGTTATATCAAATGCAGTTTTTGGACAGTAATATTTCTATACGAGAAAAAAATTATCTTCTGTTAGAAAAAACAATTCTAAAAAATCCAGACTTGATTCCATTAAAGCATGAGCATATAGATTTGCTTTCTACTTTTGCAGTACCAGTAGTTTGTAAAACTGCTGAACTTAGAAAAACCTATTTAGCTCAATTTTCAGGTGCAGGAATAGAAATACGTCCTATGATTGCAGGAAATATGCAAAAACAACCTTTCTATAAAAAATATGTAGGTAAAGAATATGATTTACCAAATACAGATTTTTTACACGAAAATAGTTTTTATTGTGGTAATTATCCTGAACTTACAAAAACAGATTTAGAAACAATTACAAGTTGTTTGCTAAAATGATAGATTATAAAAAAGAAAATATGGTAATCGTTCAACTTATTGGAGGGTTGGGAAACCAACTCTTCCAATATGCCTTTGGCAAACACATGGCAGAACTTAATAAGATGGAATTAGTATTAGATACTTCTCCTTTTCATGATTTTTACAAACTACACAAATATAGTTTGCAACATTTTGATATTAGTGCAAAAATTGTTGATAAAGCAATGATACAAAAAGCAAAAAGCTACCCTCATAATTTGAGTGGAATGGATAGAGTTTTGGAGTATCGTATTTTGGGCAAAAAAAATATTGACATCAACGAAAAGGCATTTAATTTTGATCAAGATGCAATTCAGAAGTATAATGCCAAACATATTTTTATTGAAGGATATTGGCAAACTGAAAAGTATTTTGATTCTCATAATATAAAAGAAATTTTATATAAAGAATTTCAAATCACTACACCACAAGAAGAAAAAGACAAAGTTATATCTGAAAAAATTAGGAATAGTAATGCGATAAGTTTACATATCAGAAGAGCAGATTATGCCAATCCTGATACCGTAAAAGTACATGGTATGTGTTCATTAGAATACTATCAAAATGCTGTTGAAGAAGTAGCTTCTAAAGTAGAAAATCCTACTTTTTTTGTTTTTTCAGATGACATTGAGTGGGCAGAACAAAATCTCAAACTACCTTATCCGATTGTTTTTGTAGGACATAATGATGCTGACAAAAATTATGAAGATTTGAGATTGATGTCTGAGTGTAATCACAATATTATTGCTAATAGTAGTTTTAGTTGGTGGGGGGCTTGGCTCAATCAAAACCCTTCAAAAATAGTAATTGCTCCTCAAAGTTGGTTTGCTACCACAGAAAGAAATTATAACGATGTAATTCCCCCTTCATGGATAAAAATAAAGAACAACTAAACCATTCTTCTGATAACTTGCCTTTTGTTTCGGTAGTTATGCCTGTTTACAATGCAGAAAAATATGTAGCTGAAGCAATAGAAAGTATTTTGAATCAAACCTATACTAACTTTGAATTTTTGATATTTAATGATGGCTCAAAAGACAAAAGTGCAGAAATTGTAGCAAAATATGCTAAAGAAGATAGTCGAATCATCTTTTTTAATTATCAAGAAAATACAGGGCATCTAAAGCACCTCAATGCAGGAATAGAGAAGGCAAAAGGTAAATATATTGCTCGTATGGATGCTGACGATAGTAGCTTACCAACCCGTTTTGAAGAGCAAGTACAATTTATGGAAGAAAATGAGGAAATAGTACTACTTGGAACAGCATATATAAGTATGGGCGAACGTGATGATTTTGAATGGAAGCCGAAGACACAAGATAAAGACATAAGATTACAATTATTAGTAGAATCTCCTTTAGCTCACCCAACGGTTTTTATGCGAGCTGAAATTTTACAAAAAAATAGTATAAAATATCATCAAGAGTATTATCCTGCCGAAGATTATGCCATGTGGGTCAAATTATCAGACTATGGAAAAATGGCTAATCTTTCTGAAATTTTGTTGCAATATAGAGTTCATGGAGAACAGATTTCACAACAAAAAAGTGCCATTCAGATAGTAAATGCAGATAAAAGTAGAATTGTTCAGCTCAATAAATTAGGTCTAACTACAGATGATATAGATATAAACATTTATAAAAATGTATTTTCGTCCTATAATGAACGCAACTTTTTTTATTCTACTGAAATAGCTCAAGTAGCATTTTTTATAGAAAAATTCATAGCTGCGAACAAAGAAAAAGAGATTTATAATCAAGAAAAATTACTTCAATTTCTTCAAAAAGGTTGGGAAAAAATGATTCGTTCTCAGCATAAAGATTATCCGTTATGGTTACTAAAATATGTTTTTCGTTCTGATTTTCCAAATTATTCTAGTTTTACGATAAGTCAAAAAATAAAATTTATTTCAAAATGTATTTTTACTAGAAAATAAAAGTAATGACACAAAAAAAAATTCTTCTTATTCCCTCATGGTATCCTACAAAAGAAAACTCTATTGTAGGGAGTTTTTTTAGAGAACAAGCTGCTATTTTGATAGAAAATAAAGAAATTGATATAAAAGTTTTGTACGGAATAGTAAAAGAGGTGAGTTTTTTTGAATTTATACTATTTCTTTTTACTAAATTTATCAAGAAAAAATTAGAAGTAAGTCAAGATTTTTTACTTCAAACCCCTGATGCCTACCATTTTGAAGTAAAAATAAGTAAATTACTAAGTGAAAAACAAAAATATGCTATTTTGGTAAGAGCGTATGCGTATGCGTATCGAACACTTTCAAAGCAAACAGATTGGAAACCTGACTTAATACATGCACAAAGTTCAATAGATGCAGCTATTTTTGCTAGAGATTTGTCCATACACCATATCCGAAAACCGTATGTAGTAATAGAACATCAAGTTTTTTTATTACACGATTTTAGTAAATACAAACAAAATCTTATCCTTATTTCATTGAGAGAAGCTCAAAAAGTAGGTGTCGTTAGTGAACATCAAAAGAAAATGGTCTTGATGGCCGGTGCAGATTGTAAACCTGTCGTGATTTGGAATTTAGTTAATGAAAATAATTTTTATATAGATAAAAATAAAGTAGAAAATTCAAATAAAAAACCTTTATTTACCATTCTTACTATTACCTATCCTTCTTATATCAAAGACTTTCAAACCTTTTTTTATACCATTAAAGAATTATCAAAAATTACTAAAGATTTTAGGTATATTATAATAGGAAATACTTCTTTTGATAATCTCTCAAAAGCCAATTCTGATTTGTTTATTCAATTTGCTAAGGAATTAGGAATTGAAAAGTTAGGAAGTTTTATACCTTATATAGAACGTGAAGAGCTTTCAACTATCATAAATACGGCTGATGTATTTGTCTGTACTAGCATTGCAGAAACTTTTGGAGTTGCTGCTAGAGAAGCCATGATGTGTGGATTACCTGTCGTTACTACTGCTTGTGGAGGAGTAGAGGATAGTATAAATAGTGATACGGGTAGAGTAGCTCCTATACAAAATGCTGAGAAACTAGCTAATCATATTTGTTATATCAAAGAGAATAAAGATAGTTTTTCTTCAGAAAAAATACGTACTTTTGCTATTAACCAATGTGGAAAAGAAGCATTTATCCAAAAGATGCACGATTTTTATACTATTTAAAATATGATTCCAGTTACTAAATCTTATCTTCCTTCTTTAGAAGAATATAATAATTACCTCAAAAAAATTTGGGAAAATTCATGGCTCACTAATAGAGGAGAATTGGTACAAGAGCTAGAGCAAAAGTTATGTTCTTATTTAGAAGTTCCTAATTTATTATTTGTAAATAATGGAACGATTGCTTTACAGATTGCTATAAAAGCATTAGAGTTAGAAGGAGAAGTTATTACTACCCCTTTCAGCTATGTAGCTACTACTTCAAGTATTGTTTGGGAAAATTGTAAACCGATTTTTGTCGATATAGATGAAAAAACACTTTGTATAAATGCAGATTTGATAGAAAATGCTATTACAGAAAAAACAACAGGTATTTTAGCAACACATGTGTATGGAATTCCATGTGATGTGGAAAAAATTGAAAGAATAGCTAATAAGCATAATCTAAAGGTAATTTATGATGCCGCTCATTGTTTTGGTGTAAAATATAAAGGACAATCCTTACTTAATTATGGCAATATTTCTACACTTAGTTTTCATGCTACCAAACTTTTTCATACAGGAGAAGGAGGGGGAATAGTAGCAAATGATAAAGAAGTATTTCATAAAATATTCTATATGCACAATTTTGGACATAATGGACAAGAAGCATTTTTTGGAATTGGTGTAAATGGAAAAAGTTCAGAGTTACATGCTGCTATGGGTTTATCTGTCTTGCCTTACATTGATACAATAGTTGCAAAACGAAAATTACTTTCTCAGCAGTATGATACATTATTGCAAGATAGTTCACTCACAAAACCTCATTTGCCTTTAGATACAGAACCAAATTACTCGTATTATCCAGTAATATTTCGCTCAGAAGAGATTTTACTAGCTGTAAAAGAGGAATTAAATAAAAATAATATTTTTCCAAGAAGGTATTTTTATCCTTCTCTGAATAATTTGCCTTATCTTGAATACCAAAGCTGTCCTATTTCAGAAAAAATAGCTGAACAAGTACTATGTTTACCTCTTTATTATGAACTTGAACTTGAGAGTGTAACTCAAATAACTACAATCATAAAAAATAAAGCGAATTAGATGTTAATTATTGGAGCTAAAGGACATGCAAAAGAAGTTTTACAAGTTTTTCATCAAAAAAAAGAAATTCAGAACCTTTATTTTTTTGACGATATAAGTACTGATACTCCTTCCAAATTATTTAATCAATTTGAGATAATTACAAACTTAGAGGCTGCAAAGAAATTATTCATCTCTTCTCTTGATAATAGATTTGTTTTGGGTATCGGAAATCCATACACTAGATTTGAGTTAGTTCAAAAAATGAAAAAAATAGGTGGAAAACTATCTAATGTAATAGCTTCTTCTGCTCTCATTGGAAATTATGATGTTTTTATGGAAGAAGGAGTTGATATTATGCCTTTTTCTATTATTATGAATAGTGTTTCAATAAAAGAAGGAACATTAATAAATAGAATGGTAAATATAAGTCATGATACAGAAATAGGAATGTATTCTGAATTAGCTCCAAATACTACTGTTTCAGGAAATTGTAGAATAGGAAGTTTTTGCTTCTTAGGTACTGGAAGTATCATACTTCCAAATGTACAGATAGGGAATAATGTAAAAATAGGAGCTGGAGCAGTAGTTACACAAAATATAGAAAGTAATTCGGTTGCAGTAGGTGTACCTGCAAAAATTATAAAAAAGCTAGACCAACTAAATTTTGAGTTATGAGTAAAAAAGTAAGCGTTTGCATGATTAGTTACAATCACGAAAACTTTATCAAACAAGCTATTGAAGAGGTAATAAATCAAGAAACCAATTTTGATATCGAACTAATTATTGGAGACGATTTTTCAACAGATAATACAGCACAAATTTGTAAAGAATATCAAGAAAAATATCCTCAAATCATTAAACTACTGCCCTCTACACAGAACTTGGGTATGATGCCTAATTTTGTCAGAACATTACAAGCGTGTAAAGGAGAATATATTGCATTTTGCGAAGGAGATGATTATTGGACAGACACAAAAAAGCTTCAAAAACAAGTAGATATTTTAGAATCCAACTCTCAATATTCAGG
>Ga0210044_10006516_pt1 | contig 15319 bp, 12 predicted proteins | sample CryGey13umfilter_2_FD_183959 | JGI IMG/M metagenome (GOLD analysis project Ga0210044, IMG submission 183959) | Groundwater microbial communities from aquifer in Utah, USA - Crystal Geyser 4/9/14 3 um filter (SPAdes) (version 2) | ecosystem: Environmental > Aquatic > Deep subsurface >...
CAGGTGGCTGTCATGCGACCCGGAGTGGCTTGCCAGCGTAGGTCCACAGAAAACCGCCGAACGCAGACGCTGAGCAATCGCGAGGTAACATCAAGGTCGCGTTGTCACTTCGGCCGAGCACATCTAGTGTAAACCGTCATGACTCTCCATGTTTATTGACTGCAAGGAGCGCCCCCCAATCCTCAGGAATTCTTCAAAAATACCGGCATGTTGTTGATTACAGAAAAAAGAAAGTCATTGGGGGTCCGGGGGACAAAGTCCCCCGGCGGGTCAGGGCAGAGCCCTGCTTCCCTGAAAGGCCACGCTCATAAGCACGGACACATGTGAAGCGTTACACTAGCCGGTTCATCTGGTTGGCTCGGTTGGGCTGCTTGGCTCTCCAGATGTAATACAGAATAGAGCTCACGAGCACGTTGACGCACGGGATGAACAGGAAGGCGATCGTGTAGATGAGGTATTCGTTCTTGCTGAGCGGCGTGTCGACCGTTTGACCAGGCTGCGGGCCCCGCGAGTTCGGCGCGTGGAAGGACGCCTCCACACTGAATGCACTTGAAGTTGTTGTCGTCATTTGGGGTTCCACAGGTCTGACAATACATAGCGTTCCTTTTTTGACCTTCGACGGCGGGCACAGCATGACCGCCTCGAGCGTTGGTATTCACTAGATGTGCTTGGCAGAAGTGGCGAGCCTGCCATGAAAATCGCCGGGTTCGAGCGGTATGCTATCGATATTGCTTCGATCTTATCGCAGAGCCTCCTGTGGCCTGGTTGAGTGTGTGGATCGGTGGAGAAGCGAACACAGGGGTTTGAATTCGTCAACCTCGCCGTCGCAGTCGTTGTCGAGGCTGTCGCAGACCTCGTTGGCGCGCGGGTCGGCTCCCGCTGCATAGCCCTCACCCCTCGTCGCGCACCAGATGTCCTTGCTGGCGCAGCTCGTTGATGCACGCGCTGCGCACGTGCTCCATGGTGATCGCGCCGCGCTCGGCGACGGCCATGCTGGCGGCCAACAGGAGCGCGTTCTTGATGTGGCCGCCCGAGAGCTCGAAGTCTTCGGCGAGCTTGTCGAAGTCGTCTGCATGCGCGGCGAAGAGCGAGGCGGGCACGAGGGTCCGCCACAGCTCCAACCGGTCCTCGGCTTCCGGGGCCGGGAACTCGATGTGGAAACGAATCCGCCGCATGAACGCTGGGTCGATGGCGGCTGGATTGTTGGTCGTCATCAGCAGCACGCCGTCGTAGGCCTCGAGTTGCTGGAGCAGGAAGTTCACCACCGCGTTGGCGTGACGGTCGTTGGAGCTCGAGACGGCGGTGCGCTTGGAGAAGAGGCTGTCGGCCTCGTCGAAGAGCAGCACGGCGTTGCGCCGCCTGGCCTCCGCAAAGAGCCGGCCGAGGTTCTTCTCGGTCTCGCCGATGTATTTGCTGACGATTTGGCTCAGGTCGACTTGGTAGAGCTCGGCTTGGAGCTCTCGCGCCAACACTTGCGCGGCCATGGTCTTGCCCGTTCCGGGAGGCCCCTTGAACAGCGCAGACACCGACTGTCCATAGGCCAACTTGAACTGTTCCCCGAGCAGCGCCGTCGCCTCACCGCGGTGCGCGGCGAAGCTCGTGAGCTGGCGCAGCTTGTCGTGCGCCTCCTCGGGGAGCCGCAGGTCGTCCCACACGAACCCCAAGGTCACTCGCCGCGCCAACCCCTCGAAGTCGTCGCGGATAACCTGGCGCGCGAGCTCCAACGCTTTGCGGTCCGAGATGACGGCGCGGCGGCCTTTGCCGGCCAGCTCTTGCAGGAAGGCCACGCGCAATCGCCGCAGCTCGGCCGGCGACAACGGAAAGGTGGTCAGGAGCGTGGTGTGATCGATCGCGCCGCAGGGCAGGTCCACCATTTGGGACTGCCAAAAGGCTACACGCGTGGCCAGTGTCGGGGGTTCGACCTCGATCGGCAGACAGCCGCCAAGGCTCCGCGTGACGGCGTCGACCCGCACACTTGCGGTCAGGAAGGTGGGGGCGCTGGCGTCGGCGATGCAGCGGACCAAGGTGCGCACGAGCGCGGCTTCGGGCGCCCCAGCTCCCAAGCCCCAGAGGGACTCGACCCTGTTCAGCACGACGCTTCCGCGCAGAATGCGCGCATGGAAGAAGGCCTCGCGACAGGCCTGTTCGGCCTTGGGGGCCGCGGTCAAGAGTGGAACGTCGAGGCAGACCACCGGGCCGCCGCTCTGGCTCGCCAGCGCTTGCGCCAGCTCGGGCACTTCTAGACCGTCGTCTCCGTAGAGGAGGACGGCGTGCGGATTGCGGCACAGGGCCCAGCGTATGCGCTGGAGGGTGGAGAGCTCGATGCAGAGCGTGTCAAGTCCGTCTGGGTGGGCGACGAGCTCGACGCCGATGGGCAAGTCGCAGTCGGTCTCGAGGCCGAGGAGCGTGCCGAGCAGGGCTGGGTGCAGGGCGACCTGTACGCCCAGCGGCGCGGACTGGGCTCGTTCTGTCCGGATCGACCAGAGGCCGCTGCGCTGCAAGGGATGGTTGGGAGCGAGGAGTCGCAGCGCGTCGAGGTCCTGGGCGCCGTCGGGATCGCCCAGCCGCACGAGAAACTCGATGGTGGGCAGGACGCTGTTGCAGGCCAGGCGAAAGAGGCGAGCGACGTCGCTGTCCAGCGCGGGGGCGATGGCGAAGCAGAGGGCGGAGGTCGCGGCCCAGTCGCAGCCGAGCTCCGCGACGAGCTCGGCGAGGCGGACCTCGATGGGGTCGTCGCTGTCGGGCTGGGAGAGGCGGGCTTGGAGGGCTTCGTCGAGGGCGTCGAGCTGGGCGTCGAGGGAGTCGAGGAGGCCGACGGGGGGCTTGCGGTGCAGCACCAGTGAGGTGGCCTCGCTGTCGTTGACGAGGTCGAGGCGGTCAGCGTTTGCCTGAACTCGACCGCTCTGTAGGGAGAGGGCGAGCCAGCGACGCAGGCAGATGAGCGTGCGCTCTTTGATGACGTCGCAGACGGTGGTGGGCGCAGCGGACTCGAGTCGGCGGAGGAAGGAATTCTTTTTCTGGCCGTTGACCGCTAGACAAGAATATTCTCGTGGCTGGCCGCTTAGCGAACTTAGTTTACTCGCGATGGGGGACGAATTGGAGTTTGTCTGGCTCATGACGGAGGGCCTTAGCGGGTGTGGGGCGAGGTGCCCTTGCGCTCAGTGATGTCCGTTGTCGGCCAGTGGGAGGGAAAGGTTTCCTGTTTTTTTTTGGTTTCTTGTTTGTCTTTAGAGATCAGGGCGTTGCCAGCCGGCGCTGAAGTTTGCCCGGTGCATCACGCTTTCCGTGGGCTTTTAGCCATCCAGCGAAGCCCATAACCTTCTGGACCAATGCTTCCCGGTCAGAGACCCAACGAACACTCGCCCCCCGACCGGCCTTGGCCCCCAGACGCTTTCACATGCTAGAGTGCCACCCAGCCGCTTCCTCGGATGTTTGCCTCTCTGGCTTACGACCCATTTTCGCGTCATTCCCATGACTTGCGGTGCGGAGATCGGGTCGTCCTCTCGGTAATCTCGCTCGAGGACCCCAACCATGGTTCGCTCGCCGCTCCGTCTCCTCTCAATTCTCCTCGCGTTCGTTGGCCTCGTCGCCCCCCTCGCCTGCTCTACGCCGCCGCCGGCCGACGAGCGCAGCGACGAGCAAAAATGCGCCCAAGATGACGCCGCCGACAGCTGTCGCGCCGCCTGCGACAAGGGCAGCGTGACCAGCTGTCGATTCCTGGCCGGTTTCTACCAGGTCGGCAAAGGCGTCGAATACGACCTGGCCCGCATGGTCGCGCTCTTCGAGAAGATGTGTGCCCTCAAGGACGTCCAGGGCTGCGAGGACGCGGCGAAACACTACGACATGGCCGATGGCGTCGCCTTGGACCAAGCCAAAGCGCGCGAACTCTTCGCCAAGGCCTGCGTCGGCCAGTCGGTAACGGCCTGTGAGCGGCTCGGACGAATGTACGCCGAGGGCCAAGGCGGTGGCCAGGACCTGAAGAAGGCGCGCGGCCTCTACGAAAAACTCTGCACCCTAGAGGTGCGCGGGGTGTGCGTCGAGCTCGGCGTCATGTACCGCGACGGCACGGGTGGCGAGGTGGACATGACGCACGCCACCGCGACGCTGCAGGCCGCTTGTGACGCCCATTACGTCGACGGCTGCGCCGAGCTGGGCATGCAGTTCTTCGGCGGTGCCGGCACAGAGCGCGACTACAACAAGGCTCGCGACCTCTTCAAGCTGGCCTGCGATGGCGACATCGCCACCGCCTGCGACGGGCTGGCCGTCATCTACGAGCAGAATCTCACGGGCGAGCAGGCTTTGGTCCGAGCCAAGACTTACTACGAGAAGGCCTGCAAGCTGGGGCTGACCCGATCGTGCGAGCGCGCGAAAACCATCGAATGAAGCCCGACAAGAACACAGCTCGACTCGAGCAGAGGATTGACTCCCCAGCGGCGACAGAGGGATGGGATGATGCCTGAGCCCATCGCCCTAGGCCCCTTCGACCTGGTCGAGAGCTGCGGCGCGGGGGGCATGAGCCAGAGCTGGCGAGCCACCTGTGGAGCCGACCACAGCCCCGCGGCGGTCAAGATCATGACCGCGCGTTTGCTGCACAAACCGAACTTTCGGGTCGGCGTCAACGCCGAGGTCCGAGCCGTCGCGCGCCTCGAGCACCCAGGAATCATAAGGGTTCTGGACTTTGGTCTGGTCGACTACGAGGCCGCCACCGAGTCCGATGAAGTGCTCGTTGCGGGCAGCCCCTACTTCGCCATGGAGTTGTGGGCCGAGATCGCCGCGGGGCGCGCCAAGCCCGCTGGCGAACCCCAGCGCGCCCGTGCCGTCTACGTCCTCGCCGAGAGCCACTGTCGAAAGCTCGACGATGCCGGCCGCACCACCCAGATGCGCGCCGTCCTCGAGGAGCTCGACGACCCATGTTGAGGGCATTGCTCAAGGGCTCCATCAAGATCGTGTTGGCGATCTACTTTCGGCGCATCGAGCTCAGCGGCGAGCTCCCCGACGAGAAGGTCGGAGGACGCTTGTTCTACGGCAACCACCACAACGGCCTGGTCGATCCCGGGCTGGTCCTGGCCTTCGCGCCCCTGCCCATGTCGCCGTTGGCCAAGTCGACGCTCTGGGACAACCCCGTCATCGTCCCCTTCCTCAGCGCGACTGGCGCCGTCCCCGTCCACCGACGACAAGACGTCGGCGGCGACGATGTCGACAACGACGCCATGTTCGCGCGGGTCATCGACGCCCTCGACGCAGGCGAGAACATCCTGATGTTCCCCGAGGGCATCAGCCACAACGCCCCCTGCATCGCGCCGTTCAAGACCGGCGCTGCGCGCATCCTGCTGGGCACCCAGCCCGACCGCGCCATCAGCCTGCAGCCCATCTTCATCGACTTCGACCACAAGACGAGCTTTCGCTCTCGGGTCCTGATTCACTTCGGGCCCTCGGCGCCGTTCGTGCGCGCGCCCAGTGACGACCTGCGCTCTGTGACCGAGACGCTGCGAGCCCTCCTCGAGGAGAGCTCGACGCTGACCGGCGACGAGCCCTCCCAGCGCCTCTTGGAGCGCGTCGCGAGCTTGCTTCTCGAGGCGCCGCCCAGCGCCGATGAGCGCAGGGGCGCGAGGCGGCTCGATTCGCCCGATTCCGGTGCCGGCGAAACCCCAGCAACGAAGTCGGATTCCCCCTCTCCGGTTTCGGGGGAGAGGGGGCCGAGCTGCCACTGGATGCAGCGCCGCCGCGAGGCGCTGAGGCGCGCGCGCTGCGCCCTCCAAGCCGTGCGGGCGGCGGGCCTCGACGGTCCTGTCGAGCGGTACTTCGAAAAGCTCGAGATCCACCGGATTTTCGACCGCGACGTCGCGGCGCTCCAGGCGCGGAGCCAACGTGCGGGCGAGTGGCTATGGGAGGCAGCGTTGCTGGGCTTGCTGGCGCCCTTGGGGTTAGTGGGCATGCTCCTCTTCTGGCCGCCCTACCGCATCATTGGCTGGGCCGCCGGACGGCTGGCCAGCGAGCCCGACGAGCTGTCCACGGCCAAGATCCTCGGCAGCTACGTGATTTTCCCCATCTTCCTGGCCGTCTACGGGGTCGTTTGTTTCTTTCTCTTCGACGGCGGCTGGGCCTTGTCCGGCTGGGTTCTTGTCGTTGCGTCTGCCTTTGCGGCTCTCAACGTCCGCGATCGCCTTGACCGCATGAGGCGTGTAAGGCAGTGGCTGCGTTCTCGGGCTCTTCCTGAGAGCGAAATGGCGGCCCTGCGCGCCGAGCGTTCGGGACTGTTGGACTCGCTGCTGGGCTTGGAGTGCGTCAACACCGCTGGACCTGAGGGACATGAAGAAGCCAACGCCTCCTGAGCACGCCTTGCGGTTGCTCCGCGCCGTACAGAATGGCCTCTTCGGGGGGCCGCCGGTTCCGACCGTCGCGCCCGAGCCCCCTGAGGAACCGCAGGAGGTCGAGGCGACGCCTCGGTTTCCTGTTCCCAAGAACCTTCGCACTCTGTTCGATCCGAACACCGACCGAGTGATGGAGGCTATTCGTGCGCTCGCTCCCAGCGAGCTGCTGACCGTGCACGCCGAGCATTTGCGGCGGTTTCCGCAGTCCGACGTGCCCTGGGCCGCCTGGGCCGGGACTCTGCAGGCGGCGCTCGACGAGGGCGTCGATGCGCTCTGTCTCCTCGCGGATGACGCGAGGGAGGCGACGCCGAAGCTCTTCGACGGGATGCCGTCGGGGATGCGGCGAGTGCTGCAGACTCAGTTGGTGCAACACGTGATGGCGCGCCGGGTCGCCGAGGACGGCGACTCGGCGCGCCTGTCCGACGGCAAGCCCGTTGGCGCCTTGGCCCTCGAGGCTGGGATGTTGGGCACCGCGGAGTCTTTCTTGGTGCGGGCGGTGGAGGCTGACCCTAGCGACGGGCTCGCCTCGCTCTATCTGGGTCGGCTCTTCGAGGAGACCTGGCGACCGGCGGAGGCGTTTCGGTGTACGCTGCTCGGACTGTGGCTGGAGCCCGCGGCCGAGTCCCTGGTGCCGATTCGACACGAGGAGGTCCTCGAGCTCATCGACGCCGCCGACGAGCTCGAGCTCGAGCCGGCTGCGGCTTGGGCTCCGGTCTTGGCGTGCCTGGGGTCGCGGCTGTCGAGTGCGCAGCTGGTCGAAATTCTTCCGGAGGGTCCGCGCACAGCGCCGCAACGTTTTGTGGCGGAGTTAGAGCGTCTGCGGACGCTCGGGCCCCAAGCCGAGGAGCGCCTGCAGGTCAAACGACGTCTCCTCGCGATCGAGCCCCTGTTGAAGGAACAGATTCGTCGTCTATGATTGGGGTTTTGCTTCTTAAATGCCGCCGCAAAAACCCAAACGGTCCGCCTAGCCTAGTGTCCATCTTGAAATGGCGTGTTTTGCTGAGTTCGGTGGAAAATGCGACCGAACTCTGAACTCTTCCCAAAGGACATCTTGTGAGTGCCCGTTCGGAAATGCCCCAGGTGCAAGGAGCCGACGACCGAGCGACGCAGGCGTACACCGGTACGCCGAGGAGCGAGGGAGGAAGGCGACGCCGCAGATGGGGTATTTCCGGACGGGCACTAGCCTAGTGACGGGATCGACTACCCGTCCCCCTGGCTTTGTGGTAGACGCTCTTCTTTGCCTCGCCGACCTCGCAAAGGAGCACAAAGAACATGACTTCGCCGCACGACATGACCCGCAAAGTTCTGGATATGTTCGCCGAGATCTCCAAGATCCCCCGCCGGTCCAAGAACGAAGACCAGATCTGCGATTGGCTCAAAGCTTGGGCCGAGCAACGTGGCCTCGAGGTGCGCACAGACAGCGTGCGCAACATTCTCATCGCGGTGCCTGGCACCAAGGGCATCGAGAACGCCCCCATCGTCGTGTTGCAGGGTCACGTCGACATGGTCTGCGAGAAGACTCCCGAGTCTTCGCACGACTTCAGCAAGGATCCCATCGAGCTGGTCTATGACGGCGAGTGGCTGCGAGCGAACCAGACGACCCTCGGCGCCGACAACGGCATCGCTCTGGCCATGGGGTTGGTCGCGGCCTCGGACCCGGCTGTGGCCCATCCCCCCTTGGAGCTGCTCTTCACCGTCGACGAGGAGACCGGTCTGACCGGCGCCAACGCCATCGAGCCAGGCTTCATCAAAGGCAAGATCCTGCTCAACCTCGACTCCGAGGACGAGGGCGTCTTGACCGTTGGATGTGCGGGCGGCATGGACACCCTGCTCACCCTCGACCTTGAGCACGAGAACGCCCCGGCTGGACACCAAGCGTTCGACTTCGTCGCGGGGGGAATGACCGGCGGCCACTCGGGCGTGGACATCATCGAGATGCGCGCCAACGCCTTGCGCGTGATGGTTCGCGCCATCGAGGCGCTCTTGCCCCACGGTGTGAAGCCTTTCGACCTCAAAGGCGGCTCGGCCCACAACGCCATCCCGCGCGACGCGCGGGCCGGGTTGTTCATCCCGGCTGGCGCGGTCGACGCTGTGAAGGCCTCCCTCGACGCTCAACAGTCGCTCTTGCGCGCCGAGTTCGCCAACACCGACCCCAACCTCAAGCTAGTCCTGACGCCCAGAGCCGAGGCCCCGAAACGCGTCATGAGCGCTGCTGGCGCTCGCAAGCTGGTCGATTTCGTCATGGCCATCCCACACGGGGTCGCGGCCATGTCCACCGACATCCCTGGCCTCGTCGAGACCTCGAACAACGAGGCGATCCTGGCGATGGTGGGCGAGTCCGTGACCATCAAGACCAGCCAACGCAGCTCGGTCATGAGCCGTATGCGCGCGCTCACCTTGCGCATCGAAGGGATCGCCCGCTTGGCCGGCGGGCGCGCCGAGAGCGGCAACGGCTACCCCTCCTGGCAGCCCAACATGGACTCCCCTCTGTTGGCGCGCTGCGTCCGCATCTACGAGGAGATGTACGGCAAAAAGCCCGTCGTGGAGGTCATTCACGCGGGCTTGGAGTGCGGCATCATCGGCGCCAAAAACGACGGCATGGACATGATCTCGCTGGGCCCGACAGTCAAGAACCCGCACAGCCCTGACGAGAAGATCCACATCGGCTCCATCGGGCTCGTGTGGGACTACCTGTTGAAGGTGATGGCCTCGTTCGCCGACTGAGAGCAATCGCCCAAAAACAAAGCGGCGGCCATCGGCAGCCCCTTTGTTTTTTGGGCAGCGTGAACTACGGCCGGAGTTCCATGATAAGGAAGTGCCGGCCCGCGTCCAGTTCGAAACGGAATCGGCGACCGTGCCAACAAGCCCCACTCTCGCTCAGCGACTGGCCGTACGGACCTCACTCCCGACAGCTCGAGCGCACCTCGTCCGAACACGCGCTCTCCATGCAGGTCAGGTCGCCAGCGCAGCTCTGGCTGCAGCTCAGCAGCTGCAAGAACAGCTCGCAGTGTTTCTGGGAGCCATTGTCGAGGCAACTCTGCATGCAGGGCTTGTCGGAGCAGGACGCGAAGCAGCCGGCAATGTGTTTGCAGTTCGCCACGCCGCCGCCGTCGCAGCTCAACGCGATGACGGGCTCGGTCGAGACGTCAACGGGCGGGTTCGCTGGGCCGTCGAAGCTGGTGATGGCCACGCACTCCTTCGTCCAATTGGCGATGGACTCCTCGGTGAACTCCCCAGCCATCAGCCGGTCGACCGTGACCTCGGTCTGCATGCGCGCGACGAGGCAGACACAGACTTGCCGTGTCGCCCCCGTCACCACACACTCTCGGACCAGCGCCGCGTAGAGCTCGTCGGGATATGGCTCCGACTCGGCTTGCGCCCACGAGACCAACAACAATAAAGTGAACAGCAGCATGACCGAACGCTTCATCAGACACTCCGATTGGATTTTCGCGCGTAGGCACGCGGACCTGAGACGCCTAGCGGTCAGCGGCCAGCGGCCAGCAAAAGAAACCGCCTGGACCGAATCGAGCCTGGAGAATCGCCCGTTCCTGTGACGTCCGAGCTTCGCTGCTCCTTCAACGAGATCTACCATGAAATCGTCCGCGATCCTCTTCTCTCTCCTTGGGCTTCTCTGCTTCTCGTGGGGTTGCGACGACTCGGGGGGCAGCAAGGACCCCGATGCCCAGTGCCAAGGGACCCAATGCGGGGGCGACACCGACACCGTCTTCGACATCGTCGCCGACGTCGAAGGGAACGACACCACCACGGTGGCGGACACCCAAGTCGACACGGCTCCCGACCTCGTCCCCGACCTGCCCAACTGCGGCTCACCGTGCGTTACCGGCAGCACCTGCTGCGAGAACGCCATCGGTGGCTTCGAGTGCTTCGACCTCGACAGCGACGCCAGCAACTGTGGCGCCTGCGGTACGACCTGCGAGAGCGGAGCCTGCTGCGGCGCCGCCTGTGGCGCCGTCGGCGGCGACTTGCTCTGTTGCGACAGCCACTGGACCGACGTCAAAGCCAGCGGCGAGCACTGCGGGCAGTGCGGCACCTCGTGCGGAGCCAACGGCCTCTGCCTCGACTCGGCCTGCGTCCCTGAGTTCGTCTTCGAATCGACCGGACTCTCCACAGGCACGGCGACTATCCCCGCTGGCGGCTCGGTGGCGTTCACCAACGGCACCCTCACGGACACCCACCAAGCCCTCTTCGATGATGTCGCGTTGGGCAGCACCGAGGTCCTCGCCCCCGGCGCCCAACAGCTCTTGACCTTCCCGACGGCGGGCGGCTACAGCTTCCGCTGCGGCGTCCACCCGACGCGCCTCGTGGAAGCTGGCCTAGTCATCGTCCAGTAGTTTCGCCATCGGGAGGGCGCAGCACGCTGCGCCCCTACAGCGTTGCACGCGGTCACACCGACAGCGCGCCTTTGCGGAAGTCGCTACCACCGATCTTCACGTTCACCAGCGCGGGCGTTCCGGCGGCGAACGCTCTCTCCAGCGCCGGACGCAAATCGGCCAGCCTCTCGACGTACTCGCCGTGCCCGCCTACCGCCTCGACCACACCTTCGTAGTGGGTGTAGTCGAGCGTCGTGGCGACGGCGTGCGACTCGCCGTAGACCATGACCTGGCCGCGATGGATCTGGGTCCAGCAGGCGTCGTTGCCAATGATGCCGACGACAGGGATGCCCTGTCGCACCATGGCTTCGAATTCCATGGCGTGGAACCCGAACGAGCCGTCGCCGTAGAGGATGACGACCTTGTGGTCGGGGCGAGCGAGCTTTGCCGCCATGGCGTAGCCGGGACCGACGCCGAGCGTGCCGAGAGGACCGGGATCCATCCAGTTGCCCAGCCCTTTGACGTCGAGCGTATACGCGGCCGTCGCCACGAAATCGCCGCCATCACCAATGACGATGGTCTTCTCGTCGATGAAGCGGTTGATCTCGGCGCAGAGGCGCATGGGATTGATGGGCTCAGCGTCGCTCTCGAGCTCTGCTGCGGTGCTGGCCACGAGCCCCTCTTCGATCTTGCGCACGCGGTCGAGCCAGGCGACCCGGGCGGCGACGTGCTCGGGGCGCACGTGGCTGGCGAGCTGCCCCAAGATGGCGTCAGCGTCGCCGACGATGCCCACGTCGACCTTGCGGTTGCGGCCGATCTCCGCGCCGTCCAGGTCGATCTGAATCAGCTTGGCGCCGTCTGGAATCTTGGAACCATAGCCCAAGCGGAAGTCCAGGGGTGTGCCGACGACCACGACGCAGTCGGCGTCTTTGAGAGCCTTGGAGCGGGCGCGCTTGAAGGAACAAGGGTGTTCGGCGCTCAAGGCGCCGCGCGCCATGCCGCTGACGAAGGTCGGCTGCGGCATGACCTCCAAGAGCTTCGCCAGACCGTCTCGGCTGCCCGACCAGCGCCACTGGCTGCCCACCAGAAGCAGAGGCCGCTCGGAGCGCGAGAGCACAGCCACGGCCTCGGAGATCGAGGCCGGATCGCCGAGCGTCCGCGCCGAGGTTCGATAGCCCGTGTAGGCGATGACGTCGTCCTCGGAGACGGCGCTCATCAGGATGTCGATGGGCATCTCGAGGTAGACCGGACCTGGCACTCCGCTCATGGCGACGCGGAAGGCGCTCTGTACGTAGTCCGCTAGGCGTCGAGTCTCTGGCACGCTGACCGACCATTTGGTCACGGCCCGCATCAACTCGACGTGATTCATGTCCTGCAGGCCGCCCCGATCCTGGCCGCCAAAGAGTCCGACGTTCTTGGCCGCCTGACCGCCCATGATCACCATGGGCACCTGGGCCCGCTGGGCGTTGGCCACGGCGGTGACGGTGTTGGTCAGCCCTGGCCCGGCGGTGACGATGGCCACACCCGGCTTGCCGGTGAGTCGCGCCCAGGCATCGGCGGCGTGGCCCGCGGTCTGCTCGTGACGGACGTCGACTACGCGAATGCCCTCGTGCAGACAGCCCTCATAAATGGCTTGCACGTGCCCACCACACAGCGTGAAGACGTGCGTGATGCCTTCGGCCGCGATGGCCTTGGCGACGATGTTTCCTCCAATGACGTAGCCCATTCGGTCCGCTCCTCGAGGTTGAGTATCCACCGCATCGACGAGCGGCTCGTCGAAGCCTACGACTCGTCTTGTGCTGACGATCAGATTTTCACGCGTTACTCGGTGCCAGCGCGCGCTCAGTCCGCAACGGGCCACTCGACGAATTTCGTCGTGCTCAACAGTCGTCTGGAAGGGTTTTCTGCGTGCCGTCTTCGTCGACGTAGGTCCAGACGGCCTCGCGGTTCACGATCCGCAGCTCGAGCTGCCCCGGTGTGGCCAGGTCCATCCCGGCCTCGTCGAAGCGCTCGCGCATCCGACGGAGGCGACATTTGTGAGGCTTCTTAAAGAAGGGCTGATGGCACTGACCGATGCGCTGATAGTTGGTCAGCACCGCGTCCTCGAAGACGGTAACGTTCATGATGCAGTTGCCCCGAGAGTTGGGCGTCACCCGGGCCTTCGAGATTTCAGGCGAACGGAAGGTGTAGCGGACTCTGCCGTTTTTGCCGCTCAGCTCGACCTTTCCGTCCGCGTCGATGAGGCCGCTGATTGCGACCTCGATGAGCTTGGCGTCTTCCCACTGGCTGACCGCGAGGCGTTTGGCGACCTGCATGAAGGCCTCGGCGTCGAAGGGCACGGTCGGCGTCCACTCCCCGTAGATGCGGACTCCCGCACCGGAGGGTTGGTCAGGCACAGGTTCGACTGGGTCGGACGGCGGCTCGACTGGGTCCAAGACCAGCGGCGTCGGGGTTTCCGTGGCGTTCGGCGTCTCTGGCGTTGAGGTTGGCTGCGTCGGGGTCTCCGACGTCGCTGGCGCGGCCTTGGAGTGAGCGGCTACGGCCACGGCGGCCCCGTCTTCTTTCGTGCCCTTGGCGCTCGAAAAGAACGTCACCCCCCAGGCCCCAAGCCCCACCAACAGCGCCCCGAGCAGGACGTAGAGCACAGGATGCAGCCTAGCCTTCGGACGCGCACTCGATGGAACCGCCCGCGCCTCTGGACCAAGCTCCAACTCGCCGGCATGCCAGCTTGGGTCCTCGCTCTTCGGTTTGGCTGCGCTCTGGTCTTGCACGCCGGCTTTCGACGGCGTGCTCTCTGGCACCGGTGTCGGAGTGGGTTCGGCCTGCGTGACCGCAACGCCCGGCTCGGTCACCGAGTCGCGGTGTCCGGACTCTGTGCCCCATTCGACGGGACGGCCGCCGGGCAGGGGTCTGCCGGGCGTGTCCATCAGCAGCCCGCCCTGCACGGGGGACGAGGTCTCGAGCCCGCGCGCCGTACGCAGGGCGCGCCGCATCTCGAGGGCCGTCTGGAAGCGCGCATCGGGGGATTTGGCCAGCGAGCGCTCGACCACGTCCTGCAACTCAGGCGTAAACCGGAAATTCGGATTGAGGTCGTTGAGCCGCGGCACGACCTGGGTGACGTGACCGACGATGAACTGCACGGGGGTCTCGGCCTTGATCGGATGAGCGCCGCTGAGCATCTCGTAGAGCAACACGCCCACTGAGTAGAGATCGCTGCGGTGATCGACCTCGCCGTCGGCCTGTTCTGGGGCCATGTAGCGGGGGGTACCGACGATGGAGCCGGCGGCGGTCAAGCCGGAAGCGGTCAACAAGTCTTGTTCCACCGACTTCGCGACACCGAAATCCAAGACCTTGACCAGCTCGGTCCCGCCCGCCTTGCTGGAGACCATGACGTTCTCGGGCTTCAGATCTCGATGCACCAGTCCTTGGGCGTGCGCTTCGGCCAATCCGTAGAGGATCTGGTCGACGAGCTCCAAGGTGCGCTTGGTCTCGAGGCGAGGGCTCTGCTCCAAGATGGCGCGCAGGGACTGGCCCTCGACGAACTCCATGGCGAGGTATTGGGCGCCCTCGGCGGTGCTCCCGAAGGCGATGATGCTGACCACGTTGGGGTGGTTGATGCGGGCGGCGAGGCGAGCTTCGCGGCTGAAGCGGGCCTGACTGGCTTCGTTTCCGACCCGCTGTTCGAGCACGAACTTGAGCACGACGCGACGTCCGACGTCGAGCTGCTCGGCGAGGTAGACCCGTCCCATGCCCCCCTCGCTGAGGGTCTCGAGTAGGCGGAAGCGCCCGTCGATCACCCGGCCTTCTTGGAGTTCGCTGCCGCTCATTTGGGGTTGTTGGCCTTGCTTGCCCACCGCCGAGGAGAATGAAGGGGTCTGCGGGCAAGGTTCGAGTCACGCATGTCGCTGCTCTCACGGGTGAAGTGGGGTATTCTGGCCTCGCCCAGCGGCCTGGTCAAACTCACCGTTCCAAGTCGTGCCTGGAGACGTCGTGCTCGAAACCTACAAAACACTGTTGGGACGTGGGTTTCTGCTGTGCCTGTGCCTGGCGCCCTTGGAGGCCACCGCCCTGCCGGCGAACACCCGCCAGATCGCGGAAGGTTACTGGATCGGTGGCGCTCCCAGCGACGAGGGCCTCGAAGCGCTGGCGGAGGAGGGAGTTCGCCTCGTCGTCAGCCTCTACGAGATCGGGCCCGAAGCGAGGCACCCCAGCGACGGTGACTGCCGCGCAGGTTCTCGCCCAGGCTCTTGTGCGTCCTATGCTGAAGTCAGTGGGAGCCTATTGATAACACACCACGAAGGACAGAGAAGTAAATCGAGTATTCGGTGACCTCCGTTTCGAAATCCGTCAAATATGACTCTAACTGCTGGACCACAAAGATCTCACCATTGGATTCGTAGGTGTCACAAACGCCATCATCCTTTAGGAGGGTTTTGCCTTCCAGGAAAGGGTGCGGCCGATTTTCGGCACTTAGTGGGAATTGCTGAATCGATAATAAAGTTAAGCACTTTCGAACGTCCATGCTGCGGCATGGCCAACCGGAGGTGCAGGGATGCTACCAGCGATCCAGGAGGAGAGGGGGAACTTCAGCGAGGCAACATTGAAGCTCGAGGA
>Ga0210044_10006517_pt1 | contig 15318 bp, 13 predicted proteins | sample CryGey13umfilter_2_FD_183959 | JGI IMG/M metagenome (GOLD analysis project Ga0210044, IMG submission 183959) | Groundwater microbial communities from aquifer in Utah, USA - Crystal Geyser 4/9/14 3 um filter (SPAdes) (version 2) | ecosystem: Environmental > Aquatic > Deep subsurface >...
TTAACGCTTTAGCGATACTACGATGGCTTTGTTTGCAGGCAAGACGATACTCGATTTTTTCCCTATCCAAACACGTTAATTCCTTTCCACGCATAGGGCTCCTTTTTGCCCAAATTTGACACATTTTGCAAATCCGTGCCTTTTTGAGCTTTTTCCCTTGGGGTGGTGCATTGAGTATAGAATGCGGGCTGATCGGAGATTAGTTGCTTTTTTCCTAGTTTTGTTCGTATTTCTTGGGCAGATTCTGAGTAGTAATTCATTTGTTTTAGCTGTAAACAGTCAAGATGATAACCTTACAGCTCCGAAGAGCATTCCGATGAGTCTTGGCGTTAGACCGGCTAATTTGCCTAATGACGACCAGTATGAAGGTGGCTTTGGCCTGCCAGAAGAAAATTTAGCTATTATAGACGGAGTTAGTGATTCTTTGACTGAAGAAGAAATCGCGAATGCTCCGTTTTTTGTTTTAGATGAATTCACCGATGTAGCTGAAATGCGCGACGGCTACAAAGTGCGTCGGATATATTCACAACCAAGGTTGGTTTTTGAAGAAAATGGTGTAAAAAAAGTACATTCTCCAGATTGGAGCAAGTTTCAAACAAATAATGATTCAGTTTTAGCTCAGTCGGAAAAAGGCTACGATTATCAGATCCAGCTTGAAAACGGTACAAAAATCGGAGTCACGGCAGGTGAATTGGAAAATGGCGGGACCAAAATTTTACCAAAATCAGTCGAGGTTAAGACTAAAAGGCTTGAAAATACATACTCATCGATCTACTCGGATATTTATCCTGGGATCGATGTTACTTTTAAAGATTCTGGAGTAATTCGAGAGCGAAATATTGTAATTAAGGAGCGTCCAACTGGTCAGGGTGTGGGGAATGACATGATTTTTTGGGAAGAACAAACATTGTCGGCTACGGCTAAAGTATTTATTGGTGAGAAGGAGGTGAAATCTGAACTTAAAACAGCTGGACAGGAAATCTATATAAGAGAAGCGGACGGTAGCCGTTTGGTAATTACGCCAGCGATTATATATGACGGTTCTGGTTCGGGGGCGTCGCACATAGACATCAATGGACAAATGATCGATATGATTGTTCGTATTGATCGAAAAGCGGGGAAGGTCTACCTGGGATTGGTTGCTCCGGCTACATACTTACAAGCGCTAACTACCGTTTACCCGGTTACAATTGATCCTTTTTACTATGCTTGCAACGAAGGGCAAGCTGGTTTGTCTTGTGCACTGACCGATTGGTATTTTAGAACTATAAATGGAGCGAGCGACCTTTCTTATGACAGCACTCAACTATTGTTTGGTCTTTGGAAAAGTGGGGCTACAAATTACACTCGTCACGTTGGTTTAAAATTTGATGTTAATTTTCAAGGTCTTAGTGAAGCGGTGATTGGGGCTAATTTAAAAATGTATTACCGCAACCTAGGTAACGGAACTGACAGTTTTGCTGACACTACGGGAAGGCGGATTACAAGATCTTGGCCAACAACAAATATATCGTTGCTTGATTATAATACTTTCAGGGGTTCATTAGTGTCTGAAAACCCCTCATTAAAACTCTATACAAGCCCAACTTTAAACTGGAAAACTTGGAACGTAACAAAGACCGTGCAGGCTTGGCAAAATGGGGCTTCAAACTATGGTTTAATCGTGGAACAGGACCCAGCTTGGTTATCGGGTAACGTGCCACCAACTTCCTGGGAAGATCGACTGTTTGTTTTTGATTCTGGTTCTTACGCGGGTTCTACCGGGCCATATTTAGAAATTACTACGCAGACTATTAACCAGCCTGATTTATATCCGTTTAATCCGAGTATTGTAAGTAGAACAATAGAGGCCGGTGGTAAGCTCGATACTTCAGTTACCGTAAGGAACGCAGGACCTGGGGTTTTGAGCTCAGGTGGGGTGATTAAATATTACTGGACTCAAGGGACTGTTGCTAGTTACGCCACAGGTAATGAAATTGGATCACTATCGTTTCCGGCGCTAGGTGTGTACGCCGAGTCGCAAAAGAATTTTTCCTTCACAGTGCCGCCGGGTACCGCTCCAGGAAACTACATGCTTTCATTTTGGATAGATCCGGCCAATACAATTGCGGAGACTTCTAATACAATAACAAAGCCACTTGGAGTATTACTGTTAATGCTGAAAAGCCAAATTTAATTCCGCAAAATTGTTCATCAAGTCTATCTTCTGTGAACGCAGGTTCGAACATTACTTTAGCGTGTACCGTTATTAACTCAAGCTTGGGCTCAGCGCCTGCTTCACGTTTAGGTTTTTACTTATCAAGTAAAACCTATTTTGACGGTGTAGCGGTTTTGATCGGTGATAACTACGTAATGCCACTTGGGGCAAATGGTATAAGTTCTGAAAATATTACTGTAGCTATTCCAGTAAACACAGTTCCAGGGAATTACAATATCCTTTTCCGGGCAGATAATGCGAACGCTGTCTCGGAATCTAATGAGACGGATAATGTTGTCTCTATTCCAGTAAGTGTTGGCGCGCCAAATCGGGCCGAACTTACAGTGCAAAATGTCGGCATAATTACTTCAGCAACCCCTGAATATAGTGGTGATTTACTAGAAGTTTCAGCGACGGTAAAAAATACCGGTATTCTTTCAGCGTTTGGGGTTAATTCAACTCTCAGAATTCAGAATACTGCAACTGGTGTTTACTTTGATGTTCCGAACATTTCACCTCAAAGTTTGAATATTTCCAGTAACTCTTCAAGTTTGATAGTTTTCTCCGGAACTACTCCAGATTCCTGCAATATGCCGCTCACTGGTACTTATAAGGCGGAACTGTTTGTTGATAGTCAGAATTTAATTACAGAAACGAACGAAACGGATAACTTAATCCTTTCAAATAACACAACTACAATAAATCGTTTAAGTTTTTGCACAAATGGCGGGGGAACTACCTCGGCGCCACCAAACTTTGATGGCGACGGAGCGGTGGATGTAGAGGAGGCTTTTGCAGGAACGAATCCAATAGTTGCGGATTCAACATCATTAATCGATAGTAACTCAAATAGCATTTTTGCCTCAGAAACCGATAAGAACGCTAAAGTTTACGGCGGTGATCCGGTGAATATTCGAACCGGAGGATTTGAGTTTACTCAGACTGACTATAAATTGCCTGGTCGTGGAGAGAGTATAGTTTTTTCTCGTACTTACAATAGTCGTTTGGCGAATCGTAGTGCCAGATTCGGATCTGGCTGGAGCTCTGATTACGATCAGTACTATTACCAGGATCCAGTTACAAAAAATGTTCAAATATATAAAGGTGGTGCTGTAGCTTCTTACTTTACCACTCTCGATGGAGGAGCTACTTTTATTGCGCCTCCAGGTACTCAGGGCAAACTTAGTCTAGTTGGGCAGGATTTAGTTTACACAGAATTTCAGGGTACTAAATTTGTTTACTCAAAACACTTAACTCAAAACCTAGGAATTCTGGAAAAGATTGAGGACACAAACCATAATATTACCTCACTTTTTTATAAAACCGTTCGTGACGTTCCTTTGCTTGAACGAATTGAAGATGCTTCTGGTCGAAGTGTAATCCTAACCTATGGTCCAGAAACTGATCTTGTTTTGTGGGATAAAGTTGTTAGTCTTACGGACAGTTTAGGCGGGGTGGATGCTAGTTCAGTTTTATATTCTTACGACAGCAGTGGGCATTTAATTGAAGTTAACCAAAATCAGTCTTATCTTGGCGTAACTGAAAATATTCAGAGATCCTTCACTTACGATTCAAATGGACTAATGCTGACCTACACTGATCCGCGAGGAACAATTCTGTACAACACTTATGATGTCGATGGTCGAGTCACCGCGCAACGAGAGTATAGTCCAAATTTAGACGCGGCGGGTGCAAATAGACTTCTCTACACATTCAACTGTAACGGTTCTATACCAGCTGAAGCTACTGTTTTAGGTGCAACCAAATGTACAGTGCTTACGGTTAATCGTGATAACGTGGGTGATAGCTTTCAGGATTCAACTTGCTTTAACGCCGATGGCCTTAAAGTTTATACGGTAAAAGAGGCTGGAGGCGTGGAGTCGTGGTCTTATAACGCAGATGGTTTAGTAACAGTTTGGCATCGGGAGTCACCTCTTGCAGATGTTTTTTACGAATATGATTCTAAGAGGAGATTGATTAAAGAAACTGTTGGGACACTGCTAAAGACTGAAACTGTATACAGTTATGAAAATAACTATAACCGGTTAATTACTGAAACAACTTCAGTAACACCGGCTGGTCAGGTGGTACCAAGTGATGAGAGAAGTGTTAGTTTTAACATAGATCCAAGTAGCGGTAATACGTTATCTTTTACAGACAGTGAAGGCGCTTTATTCGTTTATGAATATGACGGTTTCGGTAACGTGATAAAGAGTACAGACCCAAAGGGTCAGGTAGTTAATTATATGTTCGACGCAAAGGGTAACTATGCAGTTGATAATTCCACTCAGGTAGATATAGATAGTGCTACAACACTTTCAACTAGCTCATATGAATATGATGCTTTTGGTAATGTTATAAAATATACTACTCCTGGTGGCCGAGTTTACACTTTTGAGTTTGATAATCTAGGTAATTTGAGAAAAGAAACAAACCTCTACTACAACGCTAGATACTACAACCCAGCTACAGGTAGATTCATCTCAAGAGACAGAGTACTTTGTTCAGAAGGGGATACTCTCAGTAAAAATAGATACATCTACGTAAAGAATAATCCACTAAAGTACACGGATCCGAGTGGTGAGTTTTTTGATATTGTTTTAGATATAGGTTTTATCGCTTATGATGTCTATGCCTTGGCGAAAGATATTAAAAATAATGGTGGTAAAAATTGGAAAACAAATACGATTGCTTTAGCGCTAGATGTAGGCTCAGCGGCCCTGCCATTCGTGGCCGGAGCAGGTAGTGCATATCGTGCTACAAAAATTATAGATAAATCTATTGATGTAGCAAAGACAATGAAAAGTGGTCAGAAAGCAAGATATTTAGGAGAAGTTGGAGAGAAAGCTGCAGGTGTTTCAAAAAATGTAAAAAAGACAAAACTATTAGATTCTAAAAGAATTCCAGATAAAATTAATCACTATAAAAAACAAATGCTGGAAGTTAAAAATACCGCAAGCCTTGCTTTTACAAAGCAATTACGGGAAACGTCAAATTATGCAAATAGTAATGGTTATAAATATATTTTAGAAACAAGATTTGGTACAAAATTAACTAAACCACTAAAAACAGCTATACGTAATGGTGACATCGTTCATAGAACGATTGGTTATACACGAGGTTTCAATATAGGTAGAGATATAATGACTACATTGATTACTTTAAACCCTGCAAGATATTTAAATAATGCAGTGTATTCAGAACCCCTAATTAACAAATAAATATGAAAAACTTTTCTATAATAGATGCTATTGCATATTTTTTACTAAATATCAGACTAGCTTTTTCTGGTTATTTTGGTGGATTGGATAGTTTAGTTAACAGCAGAAGCGACTATCATAATGTTCATAGTATTTTATTGAAGTGGCTCAATAGACTAGATAGTAGTACAGGTACGAAAAAAATGATCACAGCAGCGTTGGCCGATTCGAAAAATATCGAAACTGTACATATTTTATTTAATGAATATCAAAATAGTTCAGATACAATGTATAAATTTATAGCTGCAAACTCTATTTATATTATAAATAAATCGGACAAAAAAAGTTTAGATTTGGCATATAATTCAATTATAAATGAAAAATTAGATGTACTTTTGGGTGATCCTCGTATTCCACTTTTGCAATATTTAGCCAACTCAAAGGACTCTAGAATAAATGATCTTTTAAAAAAAATAAAAAATGACGAATCTATGAATTACAAAATCAAAGAGACTGCGGAATATTTATTAAAAAATAAAAGAACTGAAAAAAATATTTCACCCGCGAATAAAAGGAGGATTATGTAACTCTATGCTCTTCAAAAAACAAAACTATTAGACTACAAAATATATATAGGAATATCGGCATCATATGAAGTGCAGAATAAAGTTCATTACATTGTAGATTTTGGTAGTTTACTCGAAAAATTCTTTCAAAATAAAGAATATGGTTCTGGTTTGAAGGAAATAGTGATTGGTATGATAGTGTCTTCCCCTGCATTTGAAAGTACTTTTCTGCCAAGAAGAACAAGGTTTATAAAAGGTAAAAAAATTATTAAGTTTGACAACACAATATCGTTCACAGTAGAAGACTCTTTTTCATTTGAAACTAAATTGGACTATGAAAATTTTAAGAATGCGGATGAAAAAGAGATAAAACAAATGATTGCAGAAACTATCTGGGGCTCGTTCCTATTATTGAAAAAATGAGTCCAAAATTTGGTAATTTCGATCTAGAAGCTTTTCGAAAAGATTTAAAGATCGCACTGGATGAAATAGTTTGCTAATATATATTGTTTTAAACAATTTATGCTCTTCAAAAAAACAAAAAAATTAGATTATGATTTGGTCGAGCCACCACAGCTTGAAATGTTTCGTAAAATAACAAAGACCGAACTGAGGGAATATTATGATTGGTATCATGAAGTGATGCCGGATAGATTAGAACAGCTCACACGATTTATAACATCGGATCCAAAATATAATAATTGGCAACCAGATTATTCTGTAGAATCGCTAAGTGTTTTAGATAGCTGGCTTTGTGAAAATGTTGGAATGAGGAAACTGAACCTTCTCGAAAGGTTGACTAAATATAAAGGTAGACCACGTTGGGTAAGGTCTATAGAAATTAGTAATTATACTCTATCCGAAGAGTCTGTTTCTTTTGCATTTGATGCAGGAATGTATTTTGCCAATGTATTGTTAAAAAATATTCCAGGTACCGCGTGGATACATTGTATTAAAACAAGAAAAAGTGATGTAAGCTATGGTCAACCTGTAGTAACAGGATTTGGAAACATTGATTTTAATCCAACCAATACTTTTACGGTTATAGCCCGAAAAATGGTAGAAAAAAAAGAAAGCGGCCAAATATTGATTAAATTCTTTGAATATTGGAAGAATATAGTAGTGTTAAATACGAGTTCTTAAATTATAAATCAAGAACAGAAAGGGTGTATATTTACTAAATACTATCTTGCACAATAGCTAAAATAAATTATGAAACGCCTAATAAAACAATCTTTACTAATTAGCGGTATCCTATTTTTCTGTATGGGGTTAATTTCGCCTGTAGAGGCGAGGGAATATAGCTTCAAGCCTGCAATTGGTGAAGTTTTAAGCTCCTCAGCTGATCCAGAGAGGGTGATTGTAACCGAAGATGGAGGTCTTCAGGCGTTGTCATATTCAGGAAAAATGTTAAGTGGCTTTCCGATTTATGAACCAGGAAAGGTTTTTGTGTCCTCGCCTTTGATTGAGGACGTTACCGGGGATGGTAATGCTGAAATCATTATTGTGGCGCGAGACGCGGGGAATGTTTATTCGCTAGAGGCTTACAATGTCACTGGAGTTTTAATTGGATCTAAAGTGCTTTCTGGAGTAACGGTTTACTACGATCCGATTTTTTATAAAAGTGGTACGCAGAGCAATATTTTAATTCCAGTGGAAGATGGGCGTTTGTTACAGCTTGAATATTCTGGAACTAACTTTACTTCAACGCAATTATTTACAGTGAATAAACCATTCACGGTTGCAAGTAATGGTACGGATCTTTATATTACGTATCCGGAAGTTTCAGGAGTTGATGTTTACAAGAAAAGTTGGAATTAGTGGAATCTAGATAGATCGATAGCCACATCTGAAAGTATTATTTATCCACTTTCGTTTTTAGATACATCAACAATGTACGGCGTAAGTGCGAATAATTTATACGCAATTAGCCTAGCAACTGGTACGGTAAAAACTGGTTTTCCGGTAGCGCTTTCAGCAATACCACTAGGTTCACCAACGGTTACGAACTTCGATGGTCAGTCTGGCCACGAAATAGCTGTTAATCTTTCAAGCGGTGGGCGAGTGGTGACTACAGAATTAGGCAATCAGGTTTTATCGCTAGGGTTTAATAGTCTGGACGCTAGTTTGATTGATTCGGCAGAACCTGAAGAGTACGGCGTATTTACGGTTTTTGATAAAATATCAACTGGCTTGTTTGGCGGGGTTAAAAATCTGATCGTTTCAATGTTCTCAAGAGCAGAGTTTGCACCAAAAACCAATCACTTGGTACCGCCAGTTACAACATTGCCAAACGGAGCTACGGTGTACGAGGATGGTTCAAGTGGAGGTACAGCTGGCTGGTCAATTTTTGATAACGACCCAACCGGCACTGTCATAAATAACATCTTTGAAGATGAACTTCATGGTAATGTTATTGAGTTTGTTGGAGGAAACCTAAATAATGGTTATGAACTAAGAAACGCTGATGGAAGTTTCTGGCAGAATAGTAGTCAATTCACGATTCAGTGGGATTACAATTTTAGTACACAAGCTTACTTCTACGTGGACCTAAATACAAACAAGGGCAGACAGCAGATGGTCTATTGGCCACAGGGAGACCCGAGTTGGGCAAGTACCGCATATTTCTTTCAGGTGGTTAATGTTCAAGATAAATGGACAACAGTAACTAGGGATTTGCAGGCTGATTTAGCAAGTAAGGATCCGGATCGGATCATCACCTCTATAAATAGATTTATGGTTAGAGGTAGCGGACGAGTAGATAACATAATGATCTTTGGTTCTCAGACTGTTGCTAATATTACCGGTTCAGTTGTTGATGAATCAGGGTTACCAATTGCGGGGGCGTTATTGACTTTACAGCCCTCGGGAATCAGTACGGTAACAGATATATCTGGAAATTATAATTTTTCAGCAATACCTTCTGGCGCTTATCAAATTTTCGTGAGAGCGAATGGCGTGGCTTTTGCAAACAGTCAACTTAACATCGATACAACTGCGGGTGATGTAATCCAAGATATCTCTGGTCAAAAGGTAAACTTCGAACTGCTTGAAGACGCGGAGGATGGCGATACGGCTAATTGGACGATTATCGACAATGATCCGGCAGTGGCAAGCATTACAAATGTATATGAAAACTCAGAGAGAGGTAATGTAATCAGTTTGTCAGGAGCTCCAGGAAAGGCTAATGCGTATAAATACGCACCGCCAACTTTACCGCTTATCAGTACTAGCAAGAAAATTATAGAGTGGGATATGAATCAAAGTGATTTTGGTGCACTATCTGTTACACTCAACACAAGTTTGGGCAAAAAATTCATTACTTATCAACCTATTGAAATCCAAAATACTGACGATATAATGATAAATATTAGTGTTGGCGCTGTTTATAACAGTTGGCGAACAATTACACGTGATCTTGAAGCAGATCTAAACAGTGTATTCCCTGGAGCTTCGATTAATTCAATTAGTGAATTAAGCTACAGAGGAAACGTAAAAATTGACAACATAACGCTTTATGAAGCGCCTAGTGCGGGGAGCGTTACAGGTACCATTACAGGTGGGGCAACTCCGCTTGTCGGTGCCACGGTTCAGATTTGGCCAACAAATAAAACTGCCACAACGGATCTTGATGGACACTATGTAATATCTAATGTTCCAAAGGGGAAATATGATGTTTCGGTCACGGCACCTAATTATTTCTTCTTGAATTCAGAAATCGACACGAATATTAGCTTAGTACTTGATGTTGTTGGTCAAGCAGTCGACACAACGGTCTATGAAAATGCGGAAGATAGTTTAACAGATAGATGGTACATAACAGATGTGGATCCTCAAGGGGCTTCAGTCTCGATTATTAACGAGGGTGGTGCTTATGGAAATGTAATTCAGTTAGCAACCGACAGTTTTCAAGATGCGTTTAGACTAGGGACAGCTTCGAGCCAACAGTTAAATAGTACTCAGCTTTTGGCTAGTTGGGATATTATGACGGAAGCTAATTCAACAGTTATGTTCGCGGTTGGTACAAACAATGGTTGGAAGTTGCTTTCATACACCTATTCGGATGCACCAACTACGCCAACTGGAAATATTAATATCCCCCTTTACAATCGAATGTTCGAGTGGCGTCACGTGACTCGGGATTTACAGGCGGATGTTGATTTAAAGCAACCTGGTACTGTAATAAATATCATCTACGGGGTTGTTTTCAAGGGGAAATCAAAGGTGGATAATTTTGAGCTACATAAAGCTCAATAATTATCCGCTTCTTATAGCCATAATAAGGCTGAAGAAATAAAAAAACTACCAAGCCTAGGCTTGGTAGTTTTTAATTTGATCTATTATAGAGCTACTACTTCTACGAAGGTCTTCTGGTGAAGTGCTCCGTGGAAATTAGGCATTTTCTTTTTCTTGAAAGCGACTACTCCAGGAACTAGAGCGTATAGTGAGTCATCGTTTCCGCGACCTACGTTTGCACCAGCGTGGTACTTGGTTCCTCTTTGCTTGATCAAAATCTGGCCAGTCTTTACAGTTTGACCGCTTCCTTTTTTAAGGCCGAGACGTTTTGCTATGGAATCTCGACCGTTCGTGGTACTTCCTTGGGCTTTCTTATGTGCCATATATTTTAAAAATTCTTACATTCTAAAGCTTTTTCAGGAGCTTTTACTATCAGGATATTAACTTATTCGCTGAAATAAGTCAAGTCTATAATCTATTCTTGTGGAAACAGTAAAAAAACGGTACTATTTGTGGGTATGAAGGCAAGATTACTTGAGGTCTTGGAGCGACTAGAGCCGATGCTTAAAATGCACGGTGGTGGAGTGGAACTGGTAGAAATAAATGAACTAACTGGAGTTGTTTCGGTTAGAATGCTTGGAAAATGTGTTGGTTGTCCGCTCTCGCAACTAACTCTAAAAGGCGGGATTGAGGCGATGTTAAAAGAGTATGTAAAAGAGGTCACAGCTGTGATCGCTATTAATTAATTTCATGGCTTCAATAAAAGGTGCAGTTAGAAGAGTCAATAAAATGTTGTCAAAACGTTTTTTTCAGCTTACTTGGCTCAGTTCACTTACGGTCTTACTGCTTGCGATCTTGCTCATTATTTGGAAGCTTTTTCCAGAAGTGCAGGACCAGCTCGGAATTCCGCTTCATTACAATATTCATTCCGGTGTTGATTCCTTTGGTGCTTGGTGGCGTATTTTCACCATTCCTTTTATTGGTTTCGTAATACTAGTTTCCAATATTGGTATTAGCATAGTTTTGTGGAAAAAAGAACATATGCTGAGCTACCTTTTCTCGAGCATTATGTTGGTTTCTGAGATTATTTTATTCGTGGCGATGATTTTCGTAGTTCTGTTTAATCTTTCTTATTATGGTTGAATCATTTTATATAGTTAAATTTTTGTCATTAGCTACTATTTCCTTCGTAGTTGCAATGCTTTGGACACCACTTTTAACCAATCTTCTGTACGAGTTAAAAATGGGGAAGTCGCTTAGATCGGAAAAACAGGCGCCAACATTTCATAAAATGCACGAAAAAAAAGCCGGTACGCCAACTATGGGAGGTGTTTTAATTTGGGGGACCGCACTTGGTCTAGCAGTTTTGTTTGTGATTATTGACTGGTTGGATCCAGCGTCCTTTTTTGGTAAACTCAATTTCCTTTCGCGAAAAGAAACATGGTTACCGCTTGGCGCCTTAATTTCGGCTGGGCTGGTTGGTCTGGTTGACGATTTTTTAAACGCAAAAAAGATTGGAAAAAACGGTGGTGGAATCGATATTCGACATCGACTTATTTTATATTCTCTCATAGCTCTTATTGGGGCCTGGTGGTTTTATTTTAAACTTGGTTTTGACATATTACATATTCCGTTTTACGGTGACTTAAGTATGGGATTGTGGTACATACCATTTTTCTTTGTGGTAATTGTAGGGACTTCATTTTCCGTAAACCAGACCGATGGACTGGACGGTTTAGCGGGCGGAACTTTACTTTCATCATTTTCCGCAATGGCAATTATTGCTTTACTTCAAGGTAGGTTTGAACTTGCAGCGTTTATTGGAGTGATCGTTGGGGCTCTGATCGCATTTCTGTGGTTCAATATTTACCCGGCTCGTTTTTTTATGGGTGATACCGGAGCGATGTCGATGGGGGTAACGCTTGGTATAGTTGCTATGCTCACGAACACCGCACTATTATTGCCGGTTGTTGGTTTAATTTTTGTGCTAGAGGCGGTAACAACTATTGTTCAGATTCTTTCAAAGAAAATTAGACACAAAAAAGTTTTCTTAGTGGCGCCGATTCATCATCACTTTGAAGCACTCGGTTGGCCAGAACCAAAAGTTGTAATGAGATTTTGGGTGCTGTCTTGGATCGCAGCAGCTGTTGGTATTGTTCTTGCAATTTTAGACATGGCCATAACTTAAAATGAAAAATAATAAAACTCAAAAATTTGATCTAACTTTTCTTTTGTTAGTTTTTGGTATAGTAATTTTTGGTTTAATTATCCTAGCATCTGCCTCTGGTCCGGTGGCGTACGAAAGATTTGGCGATAGCTACTATTTTTTAAAACACCAAATTTTCCAAGGTTTAATTCCTGGACTGATAGCTTTTTCAGTTACATTCTTCACCCCATACATTTTTTGGCAAAAGAATGCTTTCCCGATGTTATTGTTGTCACTATTTTTATTAATCTTGGTGTTTATACCTGGTATTGGGGCAGATTTTGGAACTTTTGCACATAGCTGGGTAGCTATTGGTAACTTCTCATTTCAGCCAGCAGAAATCGCAAAGTTTACTTTTTTAATTTACCTGGCTGCCTGGACAGGTAAACGAGGTAAGGAAATTAAAAACGTGAACGAGGGTTTAATCCCATTTTTAGTGATACTTGTTGTTATGAGTGGTCTCATTCTAATGCAACCAGACATGGGTACACTTACAATTATCGCTGCAATGTCTTTTGCTGTTTACTTTGTGGCCGGAGGTTCACTCCCACACTTACTTGGAATTGGCGGTCTTGGTCTTACTGCCTTTTGGGTGTTAATTTCATCCTCGCCATATAGAGCTGAGCGTTTTACAACTTTTATGCACCCTGAATACGATCCGCAGGGTATTGGCTACCAGATCAATCAAGCACTACTTGCAATTGGTTCAGGTGGATTGATGGGAAGAGGTTATGGGCATTCGTTACAAAAATTTCAATATTTACCAGAGGTGATAGGGGATTCAATTTTTGCGGTAATGAGCGAGGAGCTTGGATTTATCTTTACGGTGAGTTATTTACTATTGTTCTTATTCTTACTTTATCGTGGTTTTAAAATCGCCGAGGGAGCGGAGGACGCTTTTGGGAAATATTTTACAGTTGGGGTAATGACTTGGATTGGTGTACAGGCTTTTGTGAATATTGGGGCAATGGTAAGTATTCTGCCTATTACTGGAGTTCCGCTACCTTTTTTGAGTTATGGAGGAACATCACTTATAATTATATTAGCGGCAATCGGACTTGTCTTAAATATTTCGCGAACTGCAGACAATTAATATGGAAAACAAAATTCCACATATTTTAATGACTGGTGGAGGAACTTTGGGGCCGGTTGTGCCACTTATTTCGATTGTAGAAGCATGGAAGGTTAAAAATCCACGTGTTATTGTGAGCTGGATTGGTACGCCAAAAGGACCAGAAAGGGAAGTTATTGAAGAACGGCATGAAACTTTTTATGAGCTCTACTCACCTAAGTTATCAAGAGAAAAGAAATGGCTTTGGCCTCTTGTTCCAGCTCTTTTCATTTTTAGCTGTTTTAAAGCTTTGATTTTATTGCTGAAGATTCAACCTGATATTATTTTTACAGCAGGTGGTTTTGTGAGTGTACCCGTGGTAGTTGTTGGTAGAATGCTTGGTATCCCAATCTGGGTGCACCAGTTAGATGTTGTGCCAGGTATCGCGAATAAAATAATGGCACTTTTTGCAAAACGAGTTAGCGTAACTTTTATTGAATCTGAAGTTGCTTTTCCAAAATATAAAACAGAGGTAGTGGGCGGGATAGCTTCGGTTAGATCAAATGAGGGGGATCGTGATAAATTCATTAAAGATTTTTCACTTGACCCTAATAAACCAACGATTTTTGTAACTGGTGGCGGAACTGGGGCAGTGGAAATCAACAAAGCAATGGCACTAATTGGTGCTGAATTAGTGGCAGAGATGAATATAATTCATCTCACCGGAATTGGTAAAATGTTGCCGGAGTTAGAAGGAATGCCGAAAGGTTATTGGTCGCAAGAGTTCATGAATGAAGAGATCAAGCACGCTTACGCTTTGGCAGATATTGTAGTTTCGCGCGCTGGTCTTGGTACAATTTTGGACCTAATCGGTGCAGGTAAGCCTACAATTTTGATCCCAATTATGGGCTCACACCAGGAGAGAAATGCTGAGGTTTTAAAAGAACGTGGGGCAGCAATGGTTATTAAAAATATGACTCCGCAACTTTTAAAGCAGGAAATAAGGCATCTTATTAGTGATTTGCCATTAAGAACAGGATTGAGTGAAGCGATCGGTCAGGCGATTTCACTCAAAGGACAGGAAAAGATTGTTGAAGAAGCAAATTCTTGGCTTTAGATTTGCTTTAAGCAGCAGAAAAATAGACGCTGGTTATCTATTTTTCGTTGATATTAAGTTTAATCCAATAAGTTTATTTAGTATTTATAGCAAGATATTTCCAGGTTTTTGGCTAATATCGTGATAAGTACTTGATCTATTTCAAAAAGTATGATATAAAGTTTCCACAATTAAATATATGCGCTGTTAGCTCAGTCGGTAGAGCAAGGGCCTTTTAAGCCCGGGGTCGGAGGTTCAAATCCTCCACGGCGCACCACAAAAAATTCTGACTTAGGTCGGAATTTTTTGTTTGTATAAAAGGATTTGAATCCGTGGTAAAGCCTGGGCTTGTGATTTGATCTGATTTGATTGTGGGGTTTATTGTTATCTAAGACTGAGTTGCAGATGCGACTTAGTCGCATCTGCAACTCAGTCTTAGTTTGTTAGTATTTTATGCCACTGTTAAACGAGCCAAACCAAACCGTCATTCTGAGCCTAGCGTGAATCACGGCGAAGAATCTCAGTGCTGGATTACTAAGCAAGTCTCGATTCAGCACGAAGTCGAAGGAGATCCTTCAGCGTGAGTCGTCGCCAGCTTCAGGATGACGGAATGAGTGCGGGTCGAAATAATACAATTACGAGCTAATCGACATTTAAAGTTGGTAAATATCCCGTTTCTCTTCTAACTTTAGCGGTAATCTGGAACACTTACGGTCATATGACCATAAGTGGACCAAAAAAGAGGTGTTCTGGGTGCTCAAAATCC